>MDSO01000143.1_pt1 | contig 10937 bp, 11 predicted proteins | sample 1005691 | NCBI WGS metagenome assembly MDSO01 (sample SAMN05526595, study PRJNA338239) | gut metagenome | isolation source: stomach gut content | host: Acanthurus sohal | place: Saudi Arabia: Red Sea | collected 2011-04 | reverse complement strand
GAGTGTAACCTATATACCTTTGTTAAGCCCTGACATTGTAATAGGAATATCATTAATGATGCTATATTCTACACTACATATACCATTTGGATTAGTAACATTGATTTTATCACATATAACATTTAGTGTACCATATGTTATTTTATCTGTTATGCCAAGACTTAGAACCATGAACCCGAATATATATGAAGCAGCTTTGGATTTAGGAGCAACTCCATTTTATGCTTTTAAACATGTAATATTGCCAGAAATATTACCAGGTGTAATTTCTGGTGCATTTATAGCGTTTACATTATCGATAGATGACTTTGTAGTAAGCTTTTTTAATACAGCCTCAGGAGTAACAACTCTATCAATTCAAATTTATTCCATGGCAAGAAAAGGTGTTAACCCTAAAATCAATGCAATTTCAACTATTGTTTTTATGACAATATTGATAATATTGATAATAAATAATATGAGAGCTAATAAAAAATTTAAGGAGAATGCGAAATGAAAAGACTTTTAGTTCCAGCAGTTTTAACAGCGATTTTAATGACAGGGTGCAGTGGTGAAGAAAAACAAGTTGTTAAAGTTTTCAACTGGGGAGATTATATAGATCCACAAACAAATATGCTTTTTACAGAAGAGACAGGAATTGAAGTTTTATATGAAGAATATCCTACTAACGAAGAAATGTACGCAAAAATATCTGGTGGAAATGCAAGATATGATGTTTTAGTACCATCAGATTATATGATTGAAAAACTCATTAAAGAAGATATGCTTGCTGAGATTGATGTAAACGCTTTAGAAAACTATAAATTTATTGATAAAGAATTTAGAAGCTTGCCTTTTGACCCAGAAGATAAATATTCTGTTCCATTTTCATGGGGAACAATGGGGATAATTTATAATACAACAATGGTTGAAGATGACATTGATGAATGGGCCGATTTATGGAACCCTGAATATGCAAAAAAGATTTTTATGTATGACAGTGAACGTGAATCGTTAATGGTGGCATTAAAAAAACTAGGATATTCAATGAACTCGACAGATCCACTAGAGCTTGAAGCAGCTAAACAAGAACTTATTGCACAAAAACCACTAGTATTAGCATATGTAGTTGATGAAGGAAAAGGCAAAATGATTAATGAAGAGGCAGCTATGATGGTTGCATGGGCTGGAGATGCAGCTCTTATGATATCTGAAAATTCTGATTTAAAATATGTTTTACCAAAGGAAGGAACAAATCTATTTGTTGACTCAATGGTTGTGCCCAAAAATGCTGAAAACTATGATAATGCATTAGCATATATAAATTTTATGACACGTCCAGATATTGCAGCTATAAATATGGAATATTTAGGATATTCTACTCCAAGTACTGCAGCACGTGAACTATTGTCGGATGAAGCAAGGTATAGTGAAGTCTCATATCCAGACCCTATTCTTTTTGAAACTATGGAAATGTTTGTTGATCCATCTGAAGTAGCAGATGTTTATAGCAGAATTTGGACGGAAGTAAAAGCCTCTAGTAAAGAATAATATATTATACTAATTGACAAATTACTTAAAATCTGGTTAAGAAATATGAACTGACCCCAATTTCTTGCTCTGCAGGGTAAAATATTTATAACTCATCTCTTTATTTCGTATGGTTAATGTTGTTTGGTAACTACATTTTATCATAAATTTACTGAGATGAGTTATTTTTTTGTTTCATAATAAGAGAAAAAGTCATTTAGTCTTTTTCATATTATAACAGATCTAGTTACTAATATTTTAAGCACCTATAATTCACAAGACGTTACTGATAGTGGTGTCCATTCTATGATTGCTATAAAATAATTTATGATAGATATAGAAGATAAATTGGTATAATAAAGTTAATTTTATCACATATTATTTAGTATACCGTATGTTATTTTATCTATTATGCCAAATCTTAGAACTATGGACCCGACTATATAGATTTAAATTTGTTATATTGTAGGGTAGTGTACAATTTTCCAGTAAATACATAGTTTTATATGAATGAAAAATGAATTGCGGTTATTGAGTATAGAATATTTTGACAGTATAAATGGTGATTTTAGGTTACAGTGTCAATTTTGTTAGTTAAATTTGCTAAATGAAAATGAATTATTCAACAACCTATAATAAACAAAAAATTTAATAGATTTTATCATTTGTATTATTTATGACAACCTGACTAAAAAGCTTATAGAGGAAGAGATGCTGCCTTATGCAAAAGCATCTATTGGAGAATATGATATGAAACTGATACTAAGTGATAAGAACCTGGATATACAATTTAATGATGAAATAACTTTTTTTGATCTATCTTCTTTAAAAATAGAAAATTGTACAGGATGTTATAATTGTTGGGTAAAAACTCCAGGGAAATGTGTAATTCGTGATGATGCAGTTAAAATTTATCCTGAAATAGCAAAAAGCAATAAATTGATGTATGTTAGCAAAGTAAAATATGGTAGTTATGACACAATTATGAAGACTATGCTTGAGAGGGCACTTCCTATTCAACAAGCTTTTATACATCTTATTGATGGGGAATGTCATCATTACCAACGAGATGTTGCAATGAAAAATGCAATTATAATTGCTTATGGAAATATAACTACAGGAGAAAAAAGAATTTTTGAACAGCTTGTAAATCGTAATTCATACAATATGAATTTTAGTAGATATAAAGTGATTTTTACATCTGAAGAGAAATTAGAAAAATGTATTGAAGGGGTGGTGCCAAAATGGAGAATTTAATTATAATAAATGCAAGCCCAAGAGCTCCACAGTCAAATTCAAAAGAATATTCGGAAATATTTATAAAGTATTCCAAGCTAGAAACAAAATATTTTGAATTGAACAAAAGAAATCAAAATGAACTGATTTATAAGATGGAGAATTTCAGCCAAGCATTGTTTGTATTTCCTCTTTATGTAGATTGTTTACCTGCTTCTTTTCTTGATTTCCTAAAGATATTAGAGAAGTCTTCAACTGAACATAAACCTATAATATCTGTACTGATTAATTGCGGTTTTATAGAGGTATATCAAAATGACATTGCTGTTGAAATAGTAAGACTTTTTTGCAATCAAACTGGATATAAATTTGGGTCAGTATTAAAAATTGGCAGTGGAGAAGCAATTTTGGGAACACCTTTTAAAAAACTAGTGGATAGGAAAATTAAACAATTAGCTAATTCTATTTATACTAAACAATATAAAACATTAGATGTAAGTATGATTTTGCCTAAAAAAATATATCTTAAAAAGTCAACGGAATATTGGGTAAAATATGGTCAAAAATATAATATATTAAAACAAGAAATGGAAACTATGAAAATAGAATAATAAAGATTTATAGCCTTTCTTTTTTTTATATATGTGGGGTATAATCAATTTAAATATATTTCTATGAGGTGATTTTATGGAGCAAGATAATTATTTAGTGGATGAGGATGACACAAATAACAGTGTAGATATGATCCCTTTTTCTTTGAATATGAAAGATAGAAAACAGATAAGTGGTTGGGTTTCTTTTGTTCTAGGGATAGTTGGTTCTGCCACTTGGATTTTTCCTCTTTTAGCGTTGCCTTTCACAATTATGGGAACAGTATTTGGGGCATTGGGACTGCGAAATAAGCGTGGTAAAGAAATTGCTATAGCAGGATTTGTTATCAATATAGTATTTTTAGTGGTTGCAATTGCTAAAGGTATAGTAGACATTATTTTTTATTTTAAAAACTCTAACAAATAGAAGATTTACTATGCATGACATATACGGGCGAACATTGTTCGCTCGTACAATACATAAATTACTAAAATTGTATACCTACTAATTATTGTTTGGTTTTTATTTTTCCTATCTGTTAATTTACCCATTTTATAAACTCAAGATGTCATCTCTGAAAACAACTTTCATCAACAATCAAAAATTGATAAAAATAATTTAATTATTAATAACAAAAAAACTTATAAATTTTATAGTATAGATAGGATATTTGTATAATTGCTACTAGGCAAACACATACTAAAATATTAAAAGGGTTAGTTTTTACTACAATTAATCTGAACAATTGGAATTGTTAAGTTAAAATGAAGAATTGCTTTATTAAAGATTATAGGCTTAAGTTTTTACTGACTATTGAGTCGTAGGGGCTATGTCATTGAATTCCCAAGTAAGATAAAGTACTTTTTATAGAAATTAACTTAATAATACCAGACAATTTATAAGGAGAAAAACATGAATAAATTAAAAAAAATAATAACACTGAGTTGTGTGATGGGTACACCAATTTTAGCAAGTGAAAATGTAGAGATATTAAGATTGCCTGTTAAAAGTGTAGAAGTACCAAATATAGAATCTATACAAGAACCACACTTAACTAATTATGTAAGTGCTAGTGGAGAGGTATCTGTAGATGAGAAAGAATTTCTTTCAAAAGCTGGGGGCACATATATTCAAAATTTATTTTATAAGAACTCTGATTTAATTATGGATAATATTGTAAATATCAACGAATCGATTGAATTTGATGGAATCAGATTTACTATAGAAGAAGTTTTGGTTTCTAATAAAAAAGCAATAATAGTTACTTCAACTGAAAAGTTGAATGGTGATACTTTTGATCAATTCGAAACAATTAATGGTTCCATGGAACTTGAAAATTTTAAATATATCGATATAAATGCGTATATTCCTGAATTTGAAAGCACGGATGAAGAAATAGCTAATGTAACAATGCAGTCTTCAGTAAGTGTTAATTTATCAAAAGATAAAACAAAACTTTTACATTTATTTGAATATGAAATAGGCCATGGAAATTTATATGGAAAACCAATGGAAATTAGGATTACAGATTTAGGTAAAAACATTCGTTCTAGACATAAAGTTGATGTAAATCTTAATGAATTACTTGAAAAGTCTATGCAATGGGGTTATGTTAATACAGAAGTTAGTAAAAAGGTAAATAATATTGATGATTATATAAATTTTGAAATTGGAGTTTTATCTGAATTGGAAATAAATTCTCTAAACCAACCAATTTTAGACATATTACCAAGTGCATTTAATATTGATAGAATTCAATATGGAAACAACGCATTTAACGAAAGAGGCCTATCTATTATTGCAGATAATTATCAAATATTGGAAGAAAACTTTGAAAACATATCATTTTTCCTAAGAGATGCTCTTACTGGTGAGGAGTTTAGTTCGAATGGAGCTGCTTACAGTAGTATTGGTGAAGGAAATATGAGAATTTTAAATGTAAAATTTAATGATATATATAACGAAAGAAATATGAGTAACTTAGAAGACATGGAGCTAATGGTTGAAATAGAAGAGTATGAAGCTGCTTCTGATTGTAGTGTAGAAATTTCTTTTTTACTGCCTCGAGATGAACTTATTAAAAAAGAAGGCAGGATAAATATGAACCTTGAACATAGTAATATAGTAGAATTTACTTTAGATCCACTAGGATTGACGTTACTATTTGAAGGAGATGATAAAGTTAAAGATATTGATGATGATGGTACAATTATAACGAAAGATTTATCTCATGAAGTAAAACTATTATACAGAGATGATACTACTAAGGTTTTAAACAAGGGCAATAGTTTAACTAGCTATGGAACAATAGTTAAAGATTTTGTGCTTTCAGATGAGAATGGGACTTCAATAATTGACATTTACAACGTTAAAGGTATTATTATTGATGGTGAAACGATTTTAATTGAATAAAATGTCAAAATTTAAGAAATTTTTTTAATAGTACTAGTTATTAGCTCACTTTGTCGATTGCAAATGCATAATATAAATTATATATATAAAAGGAGATGTTTATTATGTATAATAAAGTTATCATTATAAATAGCATGAGCCTTGGCAGTGGAGACGCTGGAGTTGGAAGTAACTTACTAGGTACTTGTTTGACAAAAATATTAGCAAATTTAAATAAACCAGATGCAATCATATTTTATAATTCAGGAACTAAATTACTTGTTAGAGGTTCATATTATATTGATATTTTACAAGCACTTGAAAAACAAGGGGTAGATTTACTTGCATGTGGAACTTGTGTATATAAAGTATGTGGACAAAAAGCTTTGTTAGTTGGAAGAATAAGTAATATGGATGAAATTACTGATATAATATTAAATGCAAACACCGTAATTACATTATAATATTCAAAAAAAATTATTGGCCTATAGTTAGACGATAATAACCTTAAATATAGTTCTACATTATAGATAAGTTTGGTCTTTTTCCATGATTCAGGAATAATGGATTTAGTTACGTTGTTCCTAAATCCGTATATCATGAATTAGAGTAGCTATTTAACTAATAGCTACTAATGTACAATATTCAATAAAAATTCTAATGGATTTATCATTTTTATTATTTTAGATAACCTAAATTTGAGTGCTATACACTATATAAAGGATAGTACTCTACCTTTTATTTCATATTATATTTAAAGGATAGATTTTTTCAATGGGAAGCTTTGCATAAGCTAAGTTTTTGTCTAAATATCTAAGTTCGGCTACATAGTCAGTGATATCTGTAATTTGTACAATCCATTCATTAACATATTTATAACTAGCTTCACCACGTATTCCTATCTGTAAAGAACGATGCTGCAGTTTATTTCCATAAATATCACGTTCAGGGTCCCACTGACATACAATATTGGAATTTTTAAGCTGAGATTGCCATTCTTGTTGAGTTATGTTTAATTGCTTGTAATAGTGTGAATCAACAGCGTTTGTTACTAGCTCATCAAATGCATTTCTTTTTATATCTATTGCTAAAACCCTAGATTGATTGACATCTTTAAGGGCCCATCCACATCTATACATCATCCACAAAAAAGATGGCTTTATCCAAGTCATTCTATTTAACTTGAAATTTTTACCAAATGTGCCAATGGATACTGCTTCATTTGCAATTTTGTGAGAATATGCTTGATACACTCTAATTGTTGTTTCATTATATACTGCTCTGATTTGTTTGCATTCCATATAAAATTTCCCCCAAACTAAATAAATAATTCCAATAAGAATATATTAACTATTATGCAATAGCTCAAAGTAGATTTAAGTTGGATAAAGGAAAGACAGACATATATAGTAAATTTACTTATAAGCTTGAGTAGTTGAAAGTCCTTGCTACTGCAACACTATAATCAAATTTAGTTGAATAATTGTAAGAATAAAAAGTAGAGTACTATCCTTTTATATAGTGTTATATTATTATGTCTAGCTCATGATAAAGAAAAAATAGCGTTCCTTTTAACAACATTTTTTCCACGCCATCCAGCTGAAGTAGGCTTAATATTATCTTTAAAATATTTATTTGTCATGTTAGCAAAAACTAAAGGATCTTTATCCATGTCAATTGTCTTAAATTCTTCTAAAGAAGAAGGAACCACATTTTTATTATGGGGACAACAAAGTTGACAAATATCACAGCCAAATATATTTTTATATCGTTTTAGTAATGCTTCATCATCTGGAGTTAAAGTTTTTTGCTGAGATAAATAGGAAAGACATATATTAATATTCTTTTCCCCTAGTGAATTAGTGGGACAGCTATCAATACACTTTGTGCATGATTTACAATTATCATTTTCTGAATGGTTATTTTTGAGGTTGAAATCTGTCAGTTTATTAAGAACAATTTCACCTAAAAATACAAAAGAGCCATATTTTTTAGTTATAAGCAGATTATTTTTTCCAATAAAACCAATGCCAGCTAATGTTGCAATATCCCGTTCTGGTAGAGTGTTATTGTCAACGTAGGCTTCTGAAGTATACCCTTTTGTTTCGAGGTAGTAACGAATTCGGTCTAGATAGCTACGCACCACTTTGTGGTAGTCTAAACGTTGGGCATATATTGAAAATCCATTGTTATTACTTTTAAAGTCATAATATGGAAAAGCAATTGCTAAGATAGACTGATTATCCCATTCACACCAACTAAGTGTATCTAAATTTAATTTTCTGCAAAAATCTATAGTACTAGTTAAAATATTTTCATTAAGCTGTTCTGTTAATTTACACATTATATTCCTGCTTTCTTAATAATAAGCTTTAGGACATTTAACTAATGAAGTGGCTTTCTTTATGATATACTTCTTCATGAATGTACTTATAAGCTTGAGGGGCATGAGCTTCACCAGGCCTTAAAAGTTGTGTACTTTTTTATTCTTGAATAAATCATAAATGGGACATTTTAAAATGTCCCAAATTAATTAGCTGTTTAATAACGGATTTAAGAACAACGTAACTAAATCCATTATTCCTAAATCATGGAAAAAGACTAAAGGGATTTTTCTCTTATTTGGTTGCAAGATACTCATTCATTTGTTTTGCTACTTCATCAGCATTAACTCCATGTGTATCACATGCTTGCTCCAAAGTTTCTAATTGTGCTGAAGGGCATCCAAAACAATGCATTCCAACATTCATAAGTATTTTGATTAGTTCTATATCTCCCGTTTGTACTATTTGGCTAATCATCATGTCTTTTGAAATTGTCATAATCTCATCTCTTTCATATTAGTTTTTGTTATATTCCGACTAATAGCAAAAATTTTTCATTCTATTTGCCCTAGGTGGTACATACATTATATCGTGTGAGCTGTTTTTTGGCAACTATTACTATATTAATTTATTAAAATTTACTAGTATTTAATTGTTATCTAATAATTTGTACAGCTTTTTTTATAAGCAGGGAGTAAAGAAATATGACAAAAGACATAAATTTAATTGCACAAAAATATTTGGAAAAAGTAGTTGGACTATGTGAACCTATTCACATGTACCCAAAGGTATTGTGAGTTTAAAACCCAGCTGTAATTGTACCGGGGGATTCAATTACAAATCTTTTCACACCATTGCTTGCATATTTTCCAATGATACTTGCAGTAGCAAGAAAATATGATAAAAACATGGGAATGAGTTCAATTATAGTGAATATGTTACCATACTCTGCTGCATTCTTTATAGTTTGGATAATCTAACTGTTGATATTTATGCAATTTAATATTCCTCTTGGAATTGATGGTGGAATATTTATTAAATAATAAGAAAGTTTATTAAAAGAAAGAAGAACTATATGTTTTGTTTGACAACGGGTTTAGGCTCAACATGACTAAATCCGTTATTTTTGCGTTTTAAATTATCATAATATCATTCCTTCTAGGTTAATTTTTGTTCTATTTATATTAGGCGGTACATACATTATATCGTGAGTATTACTATTTAGTAACGATTACTATGTAGATTTATTAAATTTCACTAGGATTTAGTTATCATTTAATAACTGGTACAACTTTTTTTATAGAAATGGAGCAAAGAAGTATGGCAAAAGATATAAATTTGATTGCACAAAAATATTTAACAAAGATAGTTGAACTACGTGAGCTTATTCATATGTACCCAGAAGATGGATATTGTGAGTTTAAAACATCTAAACTTGTAGCAGATACATTAACAGAGCTTGGAATTGAAGTGACTGAAAATGTTGCTAAAACAGGCGTTGTTGGCCTTATAAGAGGAAAGTATGAAGGAAAAACAGTCCTTTTAAGAGCAGACATGGATGCACTAAAATTACAAGAATATGTTGATGTGCCATACAAATCCAAGGTTGATGGAATGATGCATGCATGTGGTCATGACGGGCATACCGCAGGATTGCTAGGTGCTGCTATGATTTTAAATGAATTAAAAGATGAGCTTCATGGAAATGTAAAACTTGCATTTCAACCCGCAGAAGAACTTGAAGGTGGAGCACAACCAATGATTGAAGAAGGTGTTCTTGAAAATCCCAAAGTGGACGCAGTGTTTGGCGGACATTTATGGGGAGGCTTAGAGGCTGGAACGTTGTATACAAAAGCAGGTGCAATTATGGCTTCACCAGGTATCTTTACTATTAAAATAATTGGTAGAGGTGGACATGGTTCTATGCCACACCAAACTATTGACCCAACTATAATTGGAGCTGAAATAATTACTAGTTTGCAAACCATTGTAAGCAGAATAAACAATCCACTTGAACCTCTAGTTTTAAGCATTGGTAAAGTTCACTCGGGCACTGCCTTTAATGTTATCCCTAATGAATTTGAAATACAAGGAAACATTCGAGTTGTTAATGATGCAACTGCTGATAGAGTTAAAACTCAACTTGAAAATCTTGTCAAAGGAATAACATCTATTTATGGAGCAACATATGAATTTAACTTTAAAATGATATATCCAACATTAGTAAATAATGCTGATATGTCTAAATTTATTCAAAGTTCTACTAAAAATGTTTTGGGTGAAGAAAATGTATTTACTTTAGATGAAATCTCTCTAGGAGGAGAAGACTTTTCATTTTTCTGTAAACATGTTCCTAGTGCCTTTTTCTTTTTAGGAATTGCAGAAAGTGCAGATAAACCTACTATGCATCATAATCCATATTTTTGTTGGGATAGTAAAGAGACGTTAACATTATCAAAATGTATGGCTCAAATTGCATATGATTTTTTAACATAAAAAAGATGTTATAACTTATAAAGGGGGAGTATAATGTTAGATAAAATTCTTAACAAAATTGAACGGGTGGGGAATAAACTTCCTGATCCAGTAAGTATATTTGCCATATTATGTGTGATAGTTGTAGCTATATCTTGTATTGCATCGTTAATGGGATTAACGGCAGTACATCCATCAACTGGGGAAACAATGACGGTTGTGAATCAGCTTAGCTCAGATGCAATAAGAACATTTTTAAGTAAAATCGTAACAAACTTTACAAGTTTTGCACCACTGGGATTAGTATTGGTTGTTATGCTTGGCGCAGGTATTGCTGAGAGAACTGGATTTATGGAAGTTGCAATGAAACAAAGTGTTACGAAAATACCAATAGCATTTTTAACAACAGGA
>MDSO01000142.1_pt1 | contig 10978 bp, 10 predicted proteins | sample 1005691 | NCBI WGS metagenome assembly MDSO01 (sample SAMN05526595, study PRJNA338239) | gut metagenome | isolation source: stomach gut content | host: Acanthurus sohal | place: Saudi Arabia: Red Sea | collected 2011-04 | reverse complement strand
ATCAGTATTTTAGAAATAATTGATAACGATATTAATGAAGCAAATTCAATAGAAATGTTTAAGGAAATGTTATGGAAGATAAAAATTTTAAAAAAATTCAAATAGGTTTTTTAATTTTAATGCTAATTTTAATAATAAAATTAACATATATAAATATTAACCAAGAAGAAAAGTTAAGTTCTCATAAAAATAATCCTAGACTAGTATTGCTTGAAGAACAAATTTTACGTGGAACATTTTACGACAGCAACGGAATAATGCTAACAAGTGAAAGTTCAGATAATAGATATATTTACAATGATCGATATAGTCATTCTATAGGATATAATTCTCAAGGAAAATCTAATTTGGAAAAAGCATTAAATTATCATCTTATAAAACCAACCATTACATTTGAACAAGTTATGGCTAACTTTTTTAAGAATGATCAATTTAAAGGAAGAGATATTCATATAACTTTGGACAATAGATTACAAAAGATAAGTCAACAAGCTTTAGAAAATTATACTGGAGCTATAGTAGGAATTGAGCCCTCTACAGGTCAAATAAAATTTATGTATTCATCACCTAGCTTTGATTCAAATACCGTTAAACAAAATTGGTCCAGTCTAATTAATGACACACAAAATAGTCCTTTAATTAATAGAGCAACTCAAGGTTTATATCCTCCAGGGTCAATATTTAAAATAATACCAACTATTGCCATGTTTAAATATTATAATAACAATTGGGAAAATATTACGTTTGATTGCAAAGGATATATAGAAATAGACGGTAATAAAGTACATTGTTATAATAAAACAGCACATGGAAAACTTAATTTAAATCAAGCTTTTACTTTATCTTGTAACACATACTTTTTAAATTTAATAAATTACATTTCGCCAAAACAGTTAGAGCAAGTTGCAGATGATTTGCTTTTTAATCAAAAAATTACGAGTGATATTGAAATTCTAACAAGCAGTTTTGAAATAACAAATGAAGATAATTTTAGTCAAATTTTAAGTTATATGGGGCAGGGAAAAACTTTGGTTACTCCTATACATATGGCTATTTTGGCTGGAGTTATAGCAAATGATGGAATTTACATGCAACCATATTTAATCGATGCAATATATGATAAAAATGGAGCACAAATACAAAAGTCTTTACCTAAAAACAATGGTGCATTGATACCTACAAAGTATATTGAACAAATAAGACCTATGATGGAAAATGTTGTTAAAAACGGAACTGCAAAACAACTGTCAACACTTCCATTATTAGTTGCTGGAAAAACAGGAACTGCAGAAAATGAGACATCTAATGCCCATTCTTGGTTTATGGGTTATGCAGAAAATAATGGTGAACAACTAGCTTTTGCAATTATAATAGAAGGGCATGAAAAAGTTGCATTAAAAGTAACAGAACTGATTTTAAGTGAATTTTTAGAAATAACAAATTAATTACTGATTAAATATGATTTTATAGGATCGAACAATGGTAAAAGATGAAAAATATTTTCCCATGTTCGTCCGCTAAAATATTTATGGTTAAATATTTTATTCTATAATTGAAAGATATATATACTTACGTCTTGTGCTAGTTAATTTCTATTATAGTAAAGGCACTTTTAAATAGTAGCAACTAAATTTGAGTATAGTAGGAAACTTCTGTTGGGAATTTCACTCGCTAACAATCAAAAAATATTTCAGATTAAGTGCATATAAAAAAATATTTAACTAGCACAACTAGTATATATTTTCCACTCACTTTTAATAATTTATATTTATACTCATTAATTTTTTGACTAATATTAAGAAATAATTTTGTATTTTTATCTTCTTTATTATATAGTCATTTACTTCGAAATTAATTCTGTACTTGACATAAATTTATTATGTTAATGTTTAATTTTCTATTTATTCATTTGTTAAGTTATCACTTATGGCTATTTTATTATTTATTATATTTAACATATATGAAAATGGATCATTAGGGGCAAGATCACTAACATTAGGTAAAACTCCTTCTATTCCTTGAACTAACCAATCCATATTAATAATTTTATCATAATCACAAGTTTCTCCTACATTTATTTTTAATTGTCCTTCTTGAGTATAAATAGGCCCTCTGAAAATATCAAATTCTTTATTAATTATTGCATTTTTAACGCAATTAACTAAATTTTTTAATTGTGGATTTATATTTCTGTTAGAATAAAATATATCTACTATTCCCGTATCCATTCCAAGCCAAAAATTTCGAGGTTTTTCATCTGATGAAAGATTTTCATATAAACTTTTCCAAGTTCCGTTCAAAATATTTTTAACAACTTTCTCATAGAATACTCCCCAATTCCACACTGTCATAGCATAATGTATTTTTTCATTTGTAATTGGATTAATACTATAAATTCCATAACCTTTTGACATATCTCCTGCAATTGGTAAATCTTCATTAGATATAATATCAACGCCAAGTTCAATTAATTTTAAGTCAATATCCTTATTTTGCTCAGGATGATCCCATCTATATGTCCATAAAGTTTTTACAATAGCTTTAGGATTAACTGATTTTACACCTAATGCAAATGCATTTAAGCTTGATATAACTTCTGAAATAGGATAAGGTGCAACATATCCAATAATATTATTTTTAGTCATTACACCTGCTATCATTCCTAGTATATATTTTGGTTCATGAATTCTTCCAAAATATAAAGTCAAAGATTTATAAGAATAGGTTGTCGCACAATTAAAAAATTTAACATCTGGATATTCCATAGCGATTTTTAAAGCAGGAGTAACAAAAGTTGGGCTAGTTGTAAATACTATATCAAAATTTTCTTTGGCTAATTGTCGGAAAGTTTTATATGCATTATGATTTTCAGGTATATTTTCTATTTTAAGAGTTTCAATTTGTTTTTTAAATATATTATTTATATGTAATCTACCTAATTCATGACTATATGCCCATCCTGATGTATCTGGAGTTTTGGCGTAAACGAAAGCTATTTTTAATGGCTTCTTACTAGACAGTAGACCACTCATAGTCGATAAAAGATTTTTTTTCTTTGAATCTATAATAGGTTTTGTTTCAACATTAGGCTGTTGTTTGTTTATACTTTTTAATTCTTCAATTAATGCTTTAATAGATTTTTCATTTTCAGTTTCAGTAATTTCTTTTTTTATACCATATATTTTAATATAGTCTAAAAAAGCTTCTCCTGTTGTAATATCTAATTTATCACCTCCTTGTGTTTTATAAATTTGTCTAAATGGTCTATATAAATTTGCCATAAAAATTTTATATTTATCTTCATTATAATTATACTTATCAGTATATTGGTTAATTAAATCTAATAACATAGGAAATTTTCCTATTTCATTAAACCATATAGCATTTATTTTCGTTTCCCTATAGAAATATATATATTGATAATATATGATATTTATCTTATTATTTTCATCTTGTTTGGGAACTAATCTTGTAACTTGTGCTTGGTATGATGTAGCTCCTACAAATTTTAATACACTTACTCTTTTATTACCTTCAATCACATAAAAGTAATTTAAATATTCATACACTTTTATAGGTTCTCTTAAACCTTCGGTTATATGAGCAGTATACAAGCTACTCCATTTTGCACCAAATTCAGAAGAGGGTTTCATTAAAGGCATAAAATTATTAGAAAAAGAAATAGCTCTAGAATGACTATAGGTTCCTACTATTTTATTAATGGGAATATCTATTGTTCCCAAAGATACTTCTGTTAAAATACTATCTCTATGAACCACACCATCTAAAGATAATAAATTTCCTGCTTCACCTTGATTTACTCTATTGTTCCAATTAGCTTTTGCTTTTTTATAAGCTTGTTCATACATAAATTAATCCCCCTTTTTTTTACTGAATATCTCTAATTCATTCAATCCCCAATATAACAGATTATTTTCAATTCGAAAATTCATTTCAAAAATCTGATTATTTATTGTATATATCATTTTAGTTGGAGTTATTATTTCATATTGAGGAATATAATTTACATGTTCTAATTCTACACTCCCATTTTTATTAAAAATTATTTTCTCTCCAGTTTCTTTTGAATACCAAGTTCCAACAAGCTCGGGTGTATCAGAAAAACTTATTAAATAAAATAAAACAAATGCAATAACTAAAACAAACACTATTTTACGCATTCTGACAATTAAATTGAATTAATATTGTTTGGGGAGCTTTTACAAATATTGCACGTGGAGAGTTTTTAAAATCAATTCCACCTATGTTTAAAATACTTATTATCAACATCAATATTATAGTTTTCACAATCATACCCCCTATTTTATATTTTATAAAATTTAAGATAGAAAATCAACAATTCTTTAAATAGTAGAATTAATCTATTAAAAAATATAATTCTAAGATAGGAACATAAATAGTAAGAATAGGTTACATAACTAATACAATAATAGTTTTTTTGTTATTATATCCCTATTTTAAAATTTATATTTATCTAATTTTTACCTTATTAGTTAATTATTAGCTTTATATAAATACTAAAAATCTTAATATTTCGAAATAATTATTTGTTTGTAACTTAACTTCATGACTTCCTATCTGTTCAACATTTGGAAAAAAACTATATTTATATGCATCTTTATGGTTTTTAAAGCTTATTTCTAATTCATACATATTTTCTGTTTTAAATTCATATGTACCAATTTTTTCTATTCCTTTAATAACAGCATTTTTAATATATTGACAAGTTAATTTCGGATTAATACTAATTACAGCTCCTCCAAAACCTTCTTGTACAGCAACTATTTCTATATTTGGATCAAATTTAATAACATCCCTAATTAATCCCCCATCACCAGTCACAGTAATTATTGGTACTTTCAATGAATGAGAAAGTTGAGCGTATATACTAAATTCACTACTTATATTATTGTTTATTTTAATGTAATTTATCGATGTATCTAAAGTATGAGCTAGTGGTGAAGTATGATTTGAAGCACTACTATGATAGCCTATTAATATAACTCCACTATAAGTATCATCAAGACCTTCAAGCATATTATAAGGATGATTACTCCAGCCAGAAATTAATTTTACTTCTAAAGGTAAATCTTCATGATTAATATTTTTTCCATATCCATGAGCATCTTTAACAATAATTTCAGTTGCACCTGCTTCATATGCAGCTATACAAGCAGCTTTTACTTCTTGTGTCATTTTTCTTCGAGCCTCAAGACTTCCTAACATGTCTGCTTCCTGCCAGGTACTAACTCCAGTAATTCCTTCTATATCTGCACTTATATAAATTTTCATATTTTAAGTTACTTCCTCTCCAATAATAAAAACATTTTTAATATAAATAATTATAACATACATATTAATTATGAACCACATCCATAATTAAAAATAATTAATAGTGAAATTATAGTTAAAATAATTAATACTCCTTGGATAATAAATCTAGCCCAAATTTTTTGAATTCTCCAAGTATATATACAAGAAACTAATAATATCGGAAATAATGCATATGTGTTTAGCCATAATTTGACATTGTCATGTTGCCACCAAGTTGCTAATTTTCCTGACATAATATTCATACCAAAAAATCCAGTTACAAAAGTAGGTACAACCAATGCTACTCCTATAAATGCCAATAATTCAACTTTTATCTTAGATTGTTCTCTATTAATTAATTCTGCATATTCATGAACTTCTTTCATTTCAAAGTCTAACTGTTGAATTTCTTGTTTTATATTTAATAATTTACTAATTTTTGAATATAACCATCTTCCTCGTGCATCCTCTGTAACTTCATTAAAATACATTTGATTTATAAACTGTATATATATTTTATATAAATTTTGAATTGCTACAACTAATTCCGATTCTGGTAGTAAAGATATACTAGCAATTTGATTTGAAAAATTTAATAAAGTGGTTTTTTGTATTAATAATAAGTTCATCATTTGATCATAAACTTTACTATCCACATTAATAGTTGATACACAAAATAAAGAAAATGCTGTTACATAATAAAATCTACTCGTGTCCGAAGAAGTATATCGTTCCTTAACAGATTCTTTATTAAGGATGAAATTATTCGATTTAACTTTTTCAAAATATTCATTGTCATTAAATAAACATAATGTTACCATTTTACTTCCTATTAATGGTTCAATATAAATTCCCCACAATTTTTTTTCTTGTACAAAATTTTTACCCAGCAGTTTCATTATGAATGGTGAAATTTTTCCAGCATTCAATTTATAATCCGTTAAGGTTCTATCTTCAAAAATCATTCTATCTTTTAAGCAAAAATTTATTTTATTAGGATGTTCTTTAATTGGCAATTCTAAAGGGTATACACATTCTGACAATAGATTAATATTTTTTATATCTTCTAAATCTAAATAAGTATAGTTTTCCAAATATATACTTAAAATACCAATTCCGCTTTTTAAAACACGTAATCCTATTTTAACAATATTAAGTTTATAATAACTATCTTTTATCTGGATTTCACAATATGAATCTTTATTAACTAAAACGTTACTATAAACTTTAGTTATTTCAGAGTCTTTAATTTTTTCATATAAGACATTTCTAACAGGTTTATAAAAATACACAAATTCATTATATTCTCCATAATTATCAATATTAAAATCTTGACGTTTCCATCCTTCTATTCTCCAAAAAATATCAGATTTTAAATTTTGCTGTGGTTTAAAATTATTTGCTTTACGGTGCATTGGTACCGACCAAGCAAAAGGAAATAAAAATATATGTTCACTTATCTTTCTTTGTGCCATCTAATTATCCTTTTCACATTTTATAAAATTTAAGGCAGAAAACCACTATGTGAACTACTCACTCCTACGCTAATGCTAAGATGAGGGAACTTCTTGTGTACTTCCCACAACTTCTAGGTATTTGAGTAAGCTTTATGGGCTGTTCCATCCCTGAATATTATCTAATATTTTAATTCATATTCATAAATTATGCTAACTTAGCTAAGTTTTTTGTCGCATTTAGATCCCTATCATGCTTTTCATTACAATTTGGGCATTTCAATTTTCTTATAGCTATATTTTTTTGATTTTATATTTATATATATCAATACATTATATAATTGGTTACTTGCATATTCCTTTGGTATTATTATTACTTTTCTAACTTATATTCTATCATTTGTCTAAATTTATATACTATATTTTCCACTTCTTATTTCTTCTTTTCTTGACTTTCTGTATATTTTTAGACAATATCAAGTATTTTTTCTTTTTGGTAATTCATCCCACCACCTACAGATGTGTGGGAATTATTGCCTGTTCTTATTAAATGCATTGGTAAATGCCTTGGTTATATATATTTATAGTTATTTGATAATATTATACACTAAATACAGGAGAAATTTCTTCTTTTTTAGCTACATACAAATTCAAATTTATATTATTACTATCCAATAAAGTTTTAGCTGAAAGATATGCTAATTCAGGAATATTATTATCATTACTCAAATGAGCTAAAACTACCAATTTTAATTTTTTATTATATACATCTATCAAAATTTTTGCTGCATTATCATTACACAAATGGCCATATCTACCAAGAATACGACGTTTTACTTTATAAGGATATTTACAGGCCCATACCATATTCTCATCATGGTTAAATTCTAAAACTAATCCATTACAATCTTCTAGTTCTTTAATTATTGTATGATCTATCTCGCCTACATCAGTTAAAATTCCTAATTTTTTATTTTTGCTCTTTATTATAAATCCAACAGGGTCAACTGCATCATGATTTATGTTAAAAGCTTTAATAGTTAAATCTTTCCATATGATTAAAGTGTTTGTTTCTATAATTTTTTTGTTAATATTTTCTACTTTTCCTATTTTTGTATCTATAACCTGCCATGTTTTATATGTTGCAAAAATTGGTATATTATATCTTCGGCTAAAAATCCCTACTCCTCTAATATGATCCAAATGTTCATGAGTTATAAATATTGCTTGTATATTAAAAGGAGATATTCCTATTTTTTCAAGGCCTGTGGTAGCTTTTTTTCCACTTATCCCTACATCTATCAATATTTCTGCTGCATCTGTCTTTATATAGGTACAATTTCCTGTACTGCCACTTGCAATTGTACACAATTTCATTTTTTCACCTCATATATTTTTTTAAAAATATAAGTCAATATGATTTTGTATTTCTTCTAAGGGATAATATGTCATTCCTTCTAAGTCTTTAAAAGTACTAATCTGACTCAAAGTTTTGTTCTCAAATATTTGTGTAGCATATACTTGAGATAAATAGTGTTTATCATTGTAAATTAATATTGGTAGAGTATATGTTATATATTGTTTTGCAGATAAATCTACTTCACTTTTAATTTCATGAAGAAACAAAGGAGATTCAGTTAACTGATTTATATATTCTGCCAATTCAGATTGTATTGAAATTCTATAATCATCAGTTCCACCTAAATCTTGCATATTTATATCAATATATAAAATTCCTTTAATACGAGGATATTTTTGAGGAACATCTTGATAAAAGTATTTTAATTGATTTTTAGCATCAGCTATTATATAGGTATAATCTACATTGGAAAAGTGTGATATTGCTAGAGAAGAAATTATCATAGGCTTTTTTTCCTGAAATGTTTTGTACCACATATCTATAATCTTTGGGATATCTTCATCGAACAATACTTCATCTTTATATCTAGGCACATATACATTTAACCCAACCCAATCTACCATAGAATTTCCTGGATAATATGCCACCCAATCTTGTATTCTTGTATAATCCATGCTCCAGACAATAGTAGCATTTGGCAAATAATTTTTAATTAAATTATAAGCTTCTTGATATTGTTGCTTATAATTTGTTGGATTTACTATATTTTCTGTTACAGGATATAATTCTATAAAAAGAGGAGTACTATAAACTGCACCTACATCATTTATAAATTCATAAACTTTTGGAGAACTATTTTCATTCAAAAGATACTTTACATAAGGTACTTGTTTATTTGCAATACATAATAAAATATCTTGTGCATTGATAGATTGAGCTTCCGTATATTGGAATACACGAAACGCTTGTTCTTGATCAATTGCTTTCTCAAAATTTATAATACTATTATTTAAATCTTTATTTTTTTCTGCAAAAGCTCCCAAATATATTCCTTCAATTGGTTCATATGCTTCTAAAGATATTTCTGAACTTATATATATATCTAAAATTTCTTCTTTTGAAACTTCTTCTGTATAAACTACTGGTTCAACAATTAATGGTTCTTCTTTTTTGTTACATCCCACTAGTATAGAAATAAAACAAATAATTCCAAATATAATCTTCATAATTTCATCCTCATTTTGTAAATTTAAGACAAAAAACCACTATCCATTTAGCATGTAATAGTTGGCTTAAGAGAAGGTAAAGTCTATTGTCTTTTCTCCTCATTGGAATTATAAACTGTTTTTACTTTTTTTATACAGAATCTACATAAATTTGTAAGGGTTTTAAATAATGTATATAATAATCTGTTTCTACCAAAATTTCATAACACTTTTCTTTAATAACAGTATAAGGAATAGATTTACGTTCTCCATTTTTAGAGCCTTCATAAAATTTTCTGCATAATTCAAAAGGCATTAAATAAAATTCATTATATTTTTTTAAATAAATAATAAAAAAAGCCACTCCTTGTTGCTTAATAAAATCATTCATAAATTCAATTTGATGATTATGAATATTTGCAAGCGGAAGTGATGTAGCAGTTGTTTCCTTTGCATCAAAACATATAGGTACTCCTTGTATAACTCCAATATAATCAACAGTGCTTTTTTGCTCAAAATATCCTAAAGTTATAGTACTTTTTCGTTTCTGAACCTCTCCTCACTAAAATGAAAAATTTCCTAGTCAATAACTATATCAGGTTTAAATTTTCTAGATTATCCTTAGTTCTTATGGTTCTTATATATTCAGTTCAGTTATTCTCAAGTTTTTTTATATAGTATAACTCACCCACATTTTTGAAATTAGAGTAACTTTTTACGCCTTGTGCTAGTTAATTGCATTAAAATTATTTGTAATAGTACTCTAAAATAGTAGTAATTAAATTTAATTAGTAGTGTATAAACGAAGCTTCTGCTGAAATTCTCAAAAAACTTCAGATTATAAATACATCTACTTTAATTTTAGAATACTAAAGACGATTAATTGTCTTTTTTATCATAAATAATATTTATGGTTTGGTGTAATGCTCCAAATGTTTTTTTACCTCAATTCTCATTAAACAAATAGATTTTTAGTTTTAGTAATAAAATATTTAACTAACACAACAGGTATACCTTTTTATATTTTGAGAGATAGATGAATTTTATATAACTTATAAATAGCACTTTAAAATATTAGTAAAAAATTTGATTATTGCCATAAACCGTAAAGCCCATAGCTTTAGCTATTGGAATATAAGGCTATTAAACTTTCAAAAAATAATACTTTATTTTATAAGTGCTTCTATAGTATCTCTCTTTTCTTTATATAATTTGTAGGGCTATATGTTAGCCTATTACTAATGAAATTCAAGTTTTTTAGTAAGAACGCATAAAAGTTTAATTTAGCTTAAGCGGTGTTGTTCACACTATGACGCTACTCACAGTGCAGTTCTCGATGTGTAAACACTGAACTTCTTTATGTTTCCATAAAGCACAGACTATATCTTCTCCCTCGTATAATTGTTTTCCTCTTTTTGCAAAGAATATTAACTATACGTTAGGGGCTACCCACTTCGGATACCAATCACTTGTATCCTACTTCCTTCAAGAGGAATAGTCGTTGAACTTTCTCCTATAATGAAACAAGTTTTATATCATGTATTCGGAGCTTAGCTGCTGATTGTCGATTTTTTAACCCTTAGGATTTAACCTTAGGTCATCTAACTAATTTTTTCTACTTTCGT
>MDSO01000141.1_pt1 | contig 10982 bp, 6 predicted proteins | sample 1005691 | NCBI WGS metagenome assembly MDSO01 (sample SAMN05526595, study PRJNA338239) | gut metagenome | isolation source: stomach gut content | host: Acanthurus sohal | place: Saudi Arabia: Red Sea | collected 2011-04 | reverse complement strand
TATTTTCTTCAGAGCTATTATCTATTTCATCTTGTACATTATTTTCTTCAGAGCTATTATCTATTTCATCTTGTACATTATTTTCTTCAGAACTATTATCTATTTCATCTTGTACATTATTTTCTTTAGAGCTATTATCTATTTCATCTTGTACATTATTTTCTTCAGAGCTATTATCTATTTCATCTTGTACATTATTTTCTTCAGAACTATTATCCATTTCATCTTGTACATTATTTTCTTCAGAACTATTATCCATTTCATCTTGTACATTATTTTCTTCAGAACTATTATCCATTTCATCTTGTACATTATTTTCTTCAGAACTATTATTCAGTTCATCTTGTACATTATTTTCTTCAGAGCTATTATCTATTTCATCTTGTACATTATTTTCTTCAGATATTTGTGCTTCTAATCCACATTCTTTTGAAACGAGATTAATTAAATCTAAAAATAAATTTTGTGAAATATTGGTTACTTGAATATCAAGTTCACTTTCTAAACTATTTGTCAAATCTGGTATTTCAGTTGAAATTGTTTCTACATCAACTTTTATTGAACCTAAAATTGAATCTAAGTTAAACTCTATATTCGAAGCGACCTCTTTATCTGACAAATCCATTGTCATTTCAAAATTTGAATCTGTAAGTAATTTAATCATATTTATACCTTGCAATAGATGATCTTTATTTTCTTTAAAATATAATGATTTTTCTTCAAATATTACTTTTCCTTCTTCAGATAAAGTTTCTGTTGATATAATCATATTTGAATTACTTATAATTATATCTATAAATTGTGCAAATATACTTGCCATCTGATTTTCATTTAAATTTAAAGTATATAAATTACCTTGATTAATTAAAGCATTTTTTAAATCCATACCACCAAATAATGTTTCATATAAAATATTTACTTCGTCCTGTGCATCTCTTTCTTGTTCTAAATACATAAGCAGTAGTGAAGTTTCTTCTTTATTTATTAGTTGTATGTAATTATTTTCAATTTCTAAATTGGCAAATTCTTCAGGTATTGACAAATTGTGTTCTTTATATAAGTTTTTAAAATAAGAAATAGGTATATAAATTTTGCCTTGTACAAATTTCAAAGGAATAATTATTTCATCTTCTATTACACCATATTCATCTTGTTCTATTTTTTTAATATGAACATCCACTTTTCCACTCAAATCTTTTGTTATATATGCATCTATATATGCTTCATAAATATATGTAGCATCTGGACGATTTGTTTCTACATCAATTTTGAATTCAGACCTTCCTGAATTCCATTCTTGAGTTTTTTTTACATCTTCCCAAAAAGATATTTCATCTGGAGTACACCCAGTTAACGCTAGACTACTTAAAAACAAAGCTACTAATTTTTTTTTCATTTTGTTTACACTCCTATTTTAAATTTTCATATTTTATTTTACCATAAATAAATATTACGGTAAAGTATATATTATTGGACTTTGTTTTCGATAAAGTTCTCTAATAATTTATTTAAAAATTTTAATTCTTTGGAAATCAAAGTGTAGCGGTGTTTTAAAAAAAGTCAATAGTTGATATTATTAAATTTACTTTATACAATATAACTACTAAACGAAAGAAGAGGGAGATTTATGAACGTTATAAAACGTGATGGGCAAGTGGTTGCATTTGATGAAACTAAAATATATACCGCTATATTTAAAGCAATGAAATATGGAAGTGGAATTATTGATGAAACACTAGCTAGTAAAATATCTAGTGAAATAAAAAATACATTTTTAACACTAGATACTACGCCAACAATTTTCCAAATAGAAACGTATGTTTACCTGAAATTGATTGAAAACGGTCATTCCTTAACTGCAAAATCTTATGAAGGATATAGAGCAATTCAAGCATTTAAACGTGAAACGAATACTACTGATAGAAGTATATTGGGATTAATTGACTTAACTAATAAAGAAATTATGGATGAAAATTCTAATAAAAATGCGGTGACTTCTGCAATACAACGTGACCTTATAGCTGGAGAAGTATCTAAAGATATCTCTAGACGTAAAAAGCTTCCTGCTCGTATTGTTCAAGCACATGACGATGGGCTACTGCATTTTCACGATTTAGATTATTTTATGCAATCAATATTTAATTGTTGCCTAGTTAATATTTCTGATATGCTTGATAACGGAACAGTCATAAATAAACGAATGATAGATTCTCCAAATAGCTTTCAAGTTGCTTGCACTGTTATGAGTCAAATTATTGCTCAAGTAACAAGTAACCAATATGGTGGTCAATCAATAGATATTTCTCACCTTGGAAAATATCTGCAAAGAAGTAAACAACGTTATTACAATTTGTTAAAAGATACTATTTCTGATCCAAAAGAATTAGAAATGTCTGTTAATTCTTTAACTAAACGTGAATTAACTTCAGGAGTTCAAACTATCCAATATCAGATAAATACCTTAATGACAACCAACGGACAAAGTCCATTTGTAACTTTATTTCTAAACATTGAAGAGTCAAACGAATATGTGGAAGAAACTGCTCTTATCATTGAAGAAATATTACACCAAAGGATAAAAGGTATAAAAAATGAAAAAGGAATATATACAACACCTGCATTTCCAAAACTTATTTATGTATTGCATGAACATAATTCTCTTAAGGGCGGAAAATTTGATTATATAACAGAAATAGCAATAAAATGTAGTTCAAAACGTCTTTATCCAGATTATATTTCTGCAAAAGAAATGAGAAAAATCTATGAAGGAAATATATTTTCGTGTATGGGATGTCGCAGCTTTTTATCTCCATGGAAAGATAAAGAAGGAAACTATAAATTTGAAGGAAGATTTAATCAAGGGGTTGTAAGTCTTAATCTACCACAGATTGGAATTATTGCTAACGAAAATAAAAATAAATTTTGGGATTTACTAGATAACAGACTAGAGTTATGTTTTGAAGCTTTAATGTGTCGACATAATGCTTTAAAAGGTACTATTTCTGACGAGTCCCCTATACATTGGCAACATGGAGCAATTGCACGACTTAAACCTGGTAAAGTAATTGATCCATTGCTATTAAATGGATATTCAACAATATCTCTTGGATATATTGGTATTTATGAAGTTACAAAACTTATGACTGGAGTTTCCCATACAGAACCTGATGGAGAAAAATTTGCTTTAGAACTAATGAACTATTTAAATAATACAGTTTTGAAGTGGAAAGAAGATACAAGTATTGGTTTTGGATTATATGGTTCACCTGCTGAATCACTTTGCTACCGATTTGCTAAAATTGATAAAGCAAAATTTGGAGTAATAAAAGATATTACAGATAAAGGATATTATACTAATTCATACCATATTGATGTACGTCAAACTGTTGATGCATTTACAAAGTTAAAATTTGAAAGTCAATTTCAATATATTTCAACTGGCGGATGTATTTCCTATATTGAAATTCCAAATATGAGACATAATTTAGAAGCTCTAAGACAACTTGTTAAATATATTTATGATAATATTCAATATGCTGAATTTAATACTAAATCTGATTATTGCCATGTTTGTGGCTTTGATGGAGAAATTATTATCAACGATAAATTAGTGTGGGAATGTCCCGCTTGTAAGAATGATGATCCTAATAAAATGAATGTTATTCGTCGAACTTGTGGATATTTAGGTGATAACTATTGGAATGTAGGTAAAACCAAGGAAATTTCAAATAGAGTATTACATTTATAAAGATAGGAAAAAAATATGTCCAATATAATTGATACCAAATTTATTATAAATAGAGAAAAAGATATATTAAAAAAAACAATTGATAAATTTATTAATAAACCTCACTTAAAAATTATATCAGTTGGAGCAAATGCTGCTAATGAAAAATATGTCCAAAATAAACTTAGCCATTGTAAAGATGTAGGAATTACTACAAAGTATATTAATCTTGATAAAAATTCAGAGGCGAGCCAAATTATAGACTTAATAAAAAATATTGATAAGCCTTATGAAGCAATTATTTTACAACTCCCTTTAGAGTGTAACAAAAAAATTGATGTGCAATCTATTTTAGAAAATATATTACCAAATAAAGATGTAGATGGATTAACTATTTATAACCAAGGTAGACTATTTACTGGTAATCCATTTCTTATTCCTGCTACCCCTCTTGGATGTATAACATTTTTAAAAGAAATTAATTATAATTTAGAAGGTAAAAATGTACTTGTTATTGGTAGATCTCAACTTTTAGGAAATTCTTTGGCACAAGTTTTATTACAACATAACGCAACTATAACACAAGCCCATAGCAGTTCAAATTTTAAATATGATAAATATGATGTTGTAATATCATGTGTTGGAAAACCTTTAATTTTTAAAAATATATCAGCAGAAATAATTATTGATTGTGGAATTAGTTTTGTAAATAAAAAAATGGTGGGTGATGTTGATATAGATACTTGCAATTATAGCTATGCTACAATTCCGCCAAATAAAGATAAAAAAATAAGTGGCGGAATAGGAACTCTTACTTGTCTTTGCTTATTACAAAATATTATAAAAAGCTTTACAATACAAGGAGGCTACTAAATATGCAGTTTAATAATACAGAAGTTCAAGGATTTGCACATGCATTTATGGGAATGCGGAATCCAATGAATTCTTGGGCATTAAGTGATAGTTATACTGATAAAAATGGAAAGTTTATTATTGGTGAAAAAGACCTGACTTTAGCCACCAAACTGATTAAAAGTGGTTCTGAACATTATAAATATCTTCGACAAATTCATGTCTGGGTTGAGATTGAAATGCCAAGATACTGGTGGTCAGAGTTTGATACCTACAAATTTAATAATAAAAATAGTACTTCCACCATGCATAAACTTTTAAATAACAATTTCCCTATAACAAAAGATATGTTTGTATCACATAGTTTGATTGATGATATTTTGGATATAGTTATTATGAAGCTAGAAGAACTTAGACAAATGTATATGGGAATTATAGAAATGCCAAAAAATATAACAAGAAATGAACTTTTGATATCAGCGAAACGTTTACTTCCTGAAGGAATGGAACAACTTCGCACAGTTGATACAAATTATGCTGAGCTCAGAAATATCTATCATCAGAGAAAATATCACAGACTAAAAGAGGAATGGATTGATACTTTTTGTGCTTGGATTAAAACTCTTCCATATGCACAAGAATTAATTATGGATTATTAAATTTTAGAGGTGAAAATTATGGAAACCATTATGGGCATTATAAAATTTACTAACAAAGAAGTTATAAATGAAAATTCAAATAAAAATGCTAGATTAGCTTCAACTCAACGTGATTTAATTGCTGGTGAAATAAATAAAGATATTTTACGTAATCAACTTCTACCAAAACATCTTGTTAAAGCACATGAGGCTGGTATCATTCATTATCATGATGCAGATTATTCAGTGCATCCAATATTTAATTGTTGTTTAATCAATATTAAAGATATGTTAGATAATGGTACTGTTATTAATAAACGTATGATAGAAAGTCCAAAAAGTTTTCAAGTTGCATGTACAGTATTAACACAAATAATAGCTCAAGTTGCTAGTGCACAATATGGAGGCCAATCCGTTGATATTCAGCATTTAGGAAAATATTTGCGTAAAAGTAAAGAACGATATAAAAAGCTATTATGTGAAACTATATTAGATAAAGGCTTACTAAATGAAACAATTGAAATTTTATTAAAAAAAGAACTAGAAGCAGGAATTCAAACTATACAATATCAGCTTAATAATTTAATAACAACAAACGGACAATCTCCATTTGTAACTTTATTTTTAAATATTGACAAAGACTCTAAATACGTTAACGAAGTAGTACAAATTATCCAAGAAATTCTTACACAAAGATTAAAAGGAATAAAGAACGAAAAAGGTGTATACACAACACCTGCTTTTCCAAAACTTATCTATGTTTTACATGAATATAATTCATTTCAAGGTGGAGAGTTTGATTATTTAACAAACCTTGCCATTAAATGCAGTGCTAAGAGATTATATCCAGATTATATATCTGCCAAAGAGATGAAAAAACTTTATGAAGGAAATATATTTTCACCCATGGGATGTAGGTCGTTTTTAAATTGTTGGAAAGATACTAATGGTAAATATAAATTTGAAGGAAGATTTAATCAAGGGGTAGTCAGTCTTAATTTACCTCAAATAGGTATTGTTTCTAAAGGGGATAAAGATATATTTTGGAAATTACTAGATGAAAGATTAGAACTATGCTTTGAAGCACTGATGTATAGACATAATTTTTTGAAAGGAACACTTTCTGATACTTCTCCTATTCACTGGCAGCACGGTGCAATTGCAAGACTTAATCAAGGTGATGTTATTGATCCACTTCTTATAAACGGATATTCAACAATATCACTCGGATATATTGGTATTTATGAAGTTACAAAACTTATGACTGGGTTTTCGCATACAACTTCAGTGGGCGAAAATTTTGCCTTGCAACTAATGAATTATTTAAACCAGGTAGTTTTAAAATGGAAAGAAAATACAAATATAGGATTTGGCTTGTATGGTTCTCCTGCAGAATCACTTTGCTATCGCTTTGCAAAGATAGATAAAAAAAATTTTGGTTCAATAACTGATATAACAGATAAAGGATATTACACTAATTCGTATCATATAGATATAAGAGAACAAATAGATGCATTTTCTAAATTAAAATTCGAAAGTCAATTTCAAACTATTTCTTCTGGTGGCTGTATATCTTATATTGAAATTCCAAATATGAATAATAATTTAGAAGCACTCAGACAACTTGTTAAGTATATTTATAATAATATATTGTATGCTGAATTTAATACTAAATCTGATTTTTGCTTTATTTGCAATTTTGACGGTGAGATACTGCTAAATGATAATTTAGAATGGGAATGTCCTTCTTGCCACAATAAAGACCCTGACAAGATGAACGTTATTAGACGAACATGTGGATACTTAGGCGATAATTATTGGAACCTAGGAAAAACAAAAGAAATAAAAAATAGAGTACTTCATCTTTAAAGAACAATTTATGAAAGGGTGTTTTATATGAAATATGCACAAATCAGAAAATATGATACAGCAAATGGAGTTGGAATTCGTGCTACTTTATTTGTTTCAGGTTGTACCCTTAATTGCAAGGGATGTTTTAATACACAATATAAAGATTTTGAACATGGTGAACAATGGACAAAAGAAATTGAGGATAATTTTATAAACCATATAAATACACAAAATGTACAGGGGGTCTCTATTTTAGGTGGTGAACCAATGGATCAAGATGAAACATTAGTGCATTTATTACGTAGAATAAAAGAAGAAACTAATAAAAATATTTGGATTTATACAGGATATAAATTTGAAAATTTAATTGTTAATTTTAAATCTTTTAATGTATTAAAATATTGTGATATTTTAGTCGATGGACCTTTTATAGAAAAAGAAAAAGATTTACGCCTTGCGTTTAAAGGCAGCAGAAATCAAAGAATTATTAACGTTTCAAAAAGTTTAGCACAACATCAAATTATATTATTTGATATTGAAGAAAGAGGATTATGTATCAATGCTTAATATTACTAAAAATACCAATGAAAATTACAATTTTATACAAGCTAGTGCAGAAAAAACTAGCTTTTCTTGCAATATTTATTTTTCTAAAGTTAATCCTAGTGCAGTTATACCTTCAAAACGTGAAGAAGATGCAGGATTTGATATTTATGCTTGTTTTAAAGAAGATTATTTATTTATTAATTCAAATGAAACTAAACTTGTACCAACAGGAATTGCTTCTGCATTCAGCTCAGATTATGTTTCACTTTTAAGAGAACGTGGTTCTACAGGAAGCCTAGGTATTGGTCAACGTGCTGGAGTAATTGATTCAGGATTTAGAGGTGAATGGTTTGTGGGAATTACTAACCATAATTCTATCCCATTTATCATAAGTAAAAAAGATACTTCCATCAATGTTTTAAGTAATAAAATAATCTATCCTTATAAAAAAGCAATTTCTCAATGCATTGTATTAAAGCTTCCTAAAATTAATGCTGTTGAAATTCAATATGATAAATTATTAGAATTTCAATCAATTCGTGGCATAGGAAAACTTAGCTCTAGTGGAAAATAACCCAAAAGTTTTACCTTGGAAATAATTCATTTGCATTTTCCAAGGATATTTTATTTTTCAAGCACACACCATTTGGTTTGTGTGGTAATTAAATTAAGTAGCCTATCATATGTAGAGAGATGCAAAGCTCTCTACAGGTACAATTAAATTTAAGTTTCTTATTTAAGCAAATGCCTATTTCTCACAAATAAAACTTATTTCACTGAATTTTTTAATATATTTAAATACATACATGCTGAAGGTAACGCTACAATTGTAAGAAGTATTTCTCCCATAATTACCACCTTTCTAACTAAAATTCTTATATTTTGAAACTATAATAACACACTATATGATGTATAGCAAAAAATGTTTACCTAATTATAAATAATTTTTTTGTTAACATATACTAATCATATTTTTATGAAGTGTGTTATTATTTTAATTATTTTTATATAATTTTATTAATATATCAATATTTTTTTCTAATTATATTCATATTTAAAATCTATTTTTTTTAAAGTATAGAAAATTTATAAGAATTTTAATGTATTAAATATTAATTGCTAATCTTTCATTTTGGTAGTCAACAGTAAATGTTGAATGTGGTTCTATATTTTCTGCAATAATTTTTTTTGCAATAAGAGTTTCCACTTGACGTTGCAAAAATCTTTTTAACGGTCTTGCTCCAAATACAGGATCAAATCCAGCAGTTGCAATATATTTTTTTGCACTTTGAGTTAATTTTATATTTAATTGTTTTTGAGATAATCTATGTCTCAGTTGCTCAATTAATAAATCAATAATTTTCTCTATTTCATTAAACGTTAAAGGTTTGTATAAAATAACTTCGTCTAATCTATTTAAAAACTCTGGTCTAAAATGTGATTGCAGTCTTTGCATAACATGTTCTTCTACATTTGGATTTAAATTGCCTTGTTCATCAATTCCATCTAAAATTGAATCTGATCCAATATTTGATGTTAATATAATGATAGTATTTTTAAAATCTACAGTTCTTCCTTTTGAATCTGTAATTCTACCATCATCCAACACTTGTAATAATACATTAAATACATCGGCATGAGCTTTTTCAACTTCATCTAAAAGAAGTACTGCATAAGGTTTTCTTCTAATAGCTTCTGTAAGTTGCCCACCTTCTTCATATCCAACATAACCTGGAGGAGCTCCGATAAGTCTTGCTACAGCATGTTTTTCCATATATTCGCTCATATCAATTCTTATCATGTTTCCTTCATCATCAAATAATGCTTTAGCTAAAGCTTTTGCAAGTTCTGTTTTACCAACTCCTGTTGGCCCTAAAAATAAGAATGACCCAATAGGTCTATTTGGATCTTTAATGCCTGCTCGTGCACGAATAATAGCATCGCTTACTTTAACAACAGCTTCATTTTGTCCAACTACTCTTTCATGCAAAGTTTCTTCAAGCTCCATTAACTTTTGGCGTTCACCTTCCATAAGTTTTGTAACTGGAATATGAGTCCAACGAGATATAATTTTTGCAATTTCTTCTTCATTTACTTTATCTCTTAAAAATTGAGTTGAACTATTTTCTTGCACTTTTCTTTGAGCTTCTTCAAGTTGCTTTTGCAAATTTGGGATTAACCCATATTGTAATTCAGCTACTTTGTTTAAATCATAAATTCTTTCAGCTTTTTGAATGTCTAAATTAGCTTGTTCAATTTTAGCTTTTATATCTTTTACATTTGTAATAATTTCTTTTTCTTGCTCCCATTTTAGTCTCATAGTACTAAATTTTTCTTTTAATTCAGCTAATAGTTGCTGTGTATTAATTAAATTTTCTTTTGAAATAGCATCATCTTCTTTTTTTAAAGCAGTTTCAGCAATTTCTAGTTGCATAATTTTTCTTGAAATTTCATCTATTTCAGTTGGCATAGAATCAATTTCTGTACGTATCATAGCACAAGCTTCATCAACTAAATCTATTGCTTTATCTGGTAAAAATCTGTCTGAGATATATCTATTTGATAGAGTTGCTGCTGCAATTAATGCACTATCTTGAATTTGTACTCCATGATAAATTTCATATCTTTCTTTAAGACCTCGTAATATGGCAATAGTATCTTCTACAGTTGGTTCAGACACTATAACAGGTTGAAATCTTCTTTCAAGAGCAGCATCTTTTTCTATATATTGTCTATGTTCATTTAATGTTGTTGCTCCAATACAATGCAATTCACCACGTGCTAAAAGTGGTTTTAATAGATTTCCAGCATCCATGGCTCCATCTGTTTTTCCAGCACCAACAATAGTATGAATTTCGTCTATAAATAAAATTATACGTCCATCACTATTTTTTATTTCGTCAAGAACAGCTTTAAGACGTTCTTCAAATTCTCCTCTAAATTTTGCACCAGCAATTAATGAACCCATATCTAATGAAAATACAGTTTTATCTCTTAAATTTTCTGGAACATCTCCTTCAACAATTCTCTGTGCAAGTCCTTCTGCAATAGCTGTTTTACCAACGCCAGGTTCTCCTATTAAAATTGGATTATTTTTAGTTTTTCTTGATAAAATTCTTATAACATTTCTTATTTCATTGTCTCTACCAATTATGGGTTCAAGTTTTCCTTCAATAGCTCTTGCTACTAAGTCATATCCATATTTTTCAAGTACATTATAAACATCTTCAGGGTTATCACTAGTAACACGAGTATTTCCTCTAATTTGTTTTAATACTTCTCTAAAGTTTTTCTTATTTATATCGTATGTCCTAAATAAATTACCTATTTCATAGTTACTATATTCTATTAAAGAGAGCATCAGGTGC
>MDSO01000140.1_pt1 | contig 11008 bp, 8 predicted proteins | sample 1005691 | NCBI WGS metagenome assembly MDSO01 (sample SAMN05526595, study PRJNA338239) | gut metagenome | isolation source: stomach gut content | host: Acanthurus sohal | place: Saudi Arabia: Red Sea | collected 2011-04 | reverse complement strand
ATAAAGTTCTTCCTTTCTTAAGTATTAACAATTAATTAAGGGACATGATAACATATCCCTTAAAATTTGAATAGGTGTTTTACATGTTTTCAATAATCCATTCAGCAATTTGAACTGCGTTAGTAGCTGCTCCTTTACGAATATTATCAGCTACCACCCACATATTAATGCCATTTTCAACACTTTCATCACGACGTATTCTTCCAACAAAAACTTCATCTTTATCACTGGCATTAAGGGCTAGAGGATATAAATTGTTTTTTACATCATCTTGAACAATAAGGCCTTCAGCGTTTTCTAGACATTCTTTAAGTTCATTTAAATCAAATTCTTTATTAAATTCAACATTGATACTTTCACTATGGCCATTAAACACAGGTACACGAACAGTTGTTGCCGTAATTTTCAAATTACTATCATGAAGAATTTTCTTAGTTTCTTCAACCATTTTTATTTCTTCTTTTGTATATCCATTATCCAAGAAAACATCTATGTGAGGAATACAATTTCCAGCTATTTGATGTGGAAATTTTTTTGGTTCATTTCCTTTTAAACCTTCTTCAAGATCAGACCATCCTCCCATTCCTGCTCCAGAAACTGCTTGAAAGGTAGTATAAACTATACGTTTAATTTCATATTTTTTATGAAGTGGAGCAAGAGCAACTACTGCTTGAATTGTTGAACAATTTGGATTTGCAATAATACCCTTATTTGCAAGAATGTCTTGTGGATTTACTTCAGTTACTACAAGAGGAACAGATGGATCCATACGCCAAGTAGAACTATTATCAATAACAATGCATCCACTTTGTGCTGCAATTGGAGAATATTTTAAACTTGTGCCTCCACCAGCCGAAAAAAGTGCAATATCTATTTTATATTCTTTAAAACTATTTTCGTTAAGTTCTAAAACAGTATATTCTTTGTTATTGAACATAAGTTTAGTCCCCGCAGAACGACTTGAAGCAAAAGCATAAAAATTGTCAATTGGTAACTGTCTTTCTTCTAATACTTTTAAGAAAGTGCGTCCAACCATACCTGTTGCACCAACAACTGCTAAATTCATAATAAACTGTTGCCAAAACCTTATAAAACTTTATATATTCCTTTTATGTTGAGTGTTTTTAAATGGTTTAGTCTTATATTTACAAGTAGTTTTATAATGTTGCTAGTTTTGACATACTCCTTTCCCTTTTTGTTTGTCTCATATTTATTTGAGATTTTACGTTGCAACCTACGTAATCTTTTTTCTAACTTTTGAATTTTGTTGCATAATAATATATATATTTTTTATCCCGGAATTATACTATAAAAAATAATTACGGCTAACAAAAGGAATTTCCTCAATATCTTGACTCATGTTGAAATAAAGAGAAAAATAAAAGAAATAATTTGAAAGTATACCCAAAATATCATGTAAAAGATCAGGTACAGAATGTCCTAGTCTTTCTTCAGCATAAGCTATACGAGATAATGATTTAAAATTGTTACGTATAATATGTGCATAGGTTGCATTTCTTGAGCCAAATGGTAACACAAACATTTCACAACGGCCTTTCGTAAAATGTTTTAATTTATTATGACATTCAAGCAACACTTCAAATTCTTCTGGAGTTACACTTAAAAAAGTTCTTAATGTTGGGTTAATATGGTATACAAGTTCAGTTATAAACTTTAATTCATTAAGCAATTCAACATTTTTTACATTTGATGCTAAAAATCCTATTTTACTAGCAATTTCATCACTTAATATTTCAAAATCACATGCCAAAGTATCTTTTGGATCCTCTGTTAAAAATGAATATGCTTCATATTTACTTTTATACATTATATATCTCCTTTAGTGGTTTATTTAAATCAATTAAATATTTTAATACCTGAACCTCCCCTTAGAGGTATTGTTCACACTGGGACGCTACTCCTAATGCAGTTCTCTTATGAACTTCTTTATGTTTCCATAAAGCACAGACTATATCTTCTCCCTCGTCTAATCATTTTATCCTTTGGATATTAACTATACGTTAGGGGCTACCCGCTTCGGATACCAATAACTTGCATCCTACTTCCTTTAAAAGGAATAGTCGTTGAACTTTCTCCTACTAATAAAACAAAACTTATTATCAATTATTTGGAGCTTAGCTGCTGATTTTCGATTATCTTTTAACCCTTAGGATTTAACCTTAGGTCATCTAACTAATTTTTTCTACTTTCGTCACCACTAATAGTGTGGTTTAGTTAGCTTTACGAGTTTCCAGCAATTCAAGTAGTATTACATGGCATTTTTGGCCATGATTACACACACATTTCTGTATGTGTTGACTAAGTTTGAATTTACTTCTTCATCACGAATAAGTAAATTATCTAATCAAAATCATAAGTTGTTAATAAATCTTTTGAAGATAAATTTTTCAAGTTACCTTTAAATATTATTTCTCCGTTTTTTAAAAGTATTCCGTTATTAAAAAAATTTACTGCTAATGAAATATCATGTAAAACACTTATAACGTTATGTTCTCCATCTTTAGTCCACTCTTTTAAAAATACAAATAATTCCATTTGACTCTTAATGTCTAGATGATTAGAGGGCTCATCTAAAATTATTATTTTTGGCTCTTGAGCAAGAGCTCTTGCAAGAAACACTTTTTGCATTTGTCCACCTGAAAGTGTAGATAATTCTCTGTCTTTTAAATCAGCAATACCAACACTTTCAAGGCAATACAGAACGTAATCGACTTGAGCTTTATCAGGCTTTATAAATATATTGTTAGAAATGTGCAAATATCTTCCTAGCATAACTGTGTCAAATATTGTATACGAAAAATATACATTGGAATTTTGAGAAAGTACTGCTATAAATTTACCCAATTCATGAGGTTTTATATTTTTTACTTCTTTATTAAATAATTGAATGTTTCCAGAATAGTTAAGTAATCCACTTATAGCTTTGATCAAAGTAGTTTTTCCACAACCATTCGAGCCTAATATACACAAATTTTCACCTTGATTTAAATTAAAATTTATATCTTTCAATACTAGATTTTTACCATAATTGCATGATAAATTTTTAATCTTTAGCATAATTAGAGCCTTTCTTTTCTAAAAAATATATACATAAAAAATGGAGCTCCAAAAAGGGCTGTTACAGCACCAACTGGTAAATCTATGGGGCTTAATATAATTCTTGCTAAAATGTCTGCACATACCATAAAAACTCCACCAAATAGAGCAGACATTGGAATTACTATATTATGTTTTGGTCCAAATATTTTACGCACTACATGTGGAGCTATTAAATCTACAAATCCTATTATGCCTACAAAAGATATAGCAGAACCTGTAAGAGCTGCTGCACCCATAAGTAAAATCCATTTAGCCTTCTTTACATCTACTCCCATAGAAAACGCTTGTGTTTCTCCAAAGCTCATCATATCTAGTTCTCTAGATTTTAAAATTAAAATTAAGCTTCCAATTACAGATAAAATAGTTACTACTAGTAATTCTTCTGGAGATTTACCAGCAAAACTTCCCATTTGCCAAAATATTAATTGTTGCATATTTTCTATAAACATGGCATTTAGAACAGTTATAATTGCATTTATAAAAAGTGAAAGTACCATTCCTACTAAAACAATAGTGTAATTTTGCATGTTTCGATCAAATTTATTTGCAAGAGTTATAACTGCAAAAACAGTTACGATACCGAAACATATTCCTACTACTGGTATTGTAAATATATCAAAAAATGAAGCACTAGTGATAAGAATAATTCCTGCGCCTAAAGAGGCTCCTGCTGAAACACCTAAAGTATAAGATGAAGCAAGTGGGTTTTGTAAGACGGATTGCATTGCACTACCAGATATTGCTAATGCTCCTCCTATAACAAATGCCATTAACGTACGGATTAATCTTAAATTCCATACAATGCTTATATCTATATCTGAAACACTAGCAATTAATTGTACACCAAAAAGTTTGTTTAATATAATATTTCCAACTTCAATTGGTGATATTATTGTTGAACCAATTCCTATTCCTAGAAGTATGGTTAATATAGAAAGTAATAATAAAATTATTACTTTTATACGTAGCATTTTATATTATTCCTTATAATATTCGGGATAAATTATTTTAGCCATATCTTTTATACCCTTAACAATATTATGATTAGGAATGGATGTTGCGTTGTTATCTATATAAAAAACCTCATTGTTTTTTACAGCATTAATTACATCCCATCCATTTCTGGATTTAATTTCTTCAACTGGATTTTCTACATAATCAACATTTGTTAATATTACATCAGGATTATCTGTTAAAATCATTTCACTTGTTGGAGAAAACCAACCTACTTGATCAGTGAATATATTTTCTGCACCAACAATTTCTATCATTTCATTTAAATATGTGTCTCTTCCAGTTGAAAACATATATGGTGCTGGTGAAATTTCAAAGTAAACTGTTTTTTTATCTTCGATTCCCATAGATTTTTGTTTATAATAGTCTACAACATTTTTCATATTGTTAATTATAGCTGTTGTTTTTGTTTCTTCATTTAATAATTTACCAATGAAATCTAAATCTTCATAAATTCCATTAATAGTTGTAGCTGTTGGAATAGTTGCAATAGTTACGCCCGATTTTTCAAGTTCAGCAAACGGATTGCTTTGGCCAGAAGAAGTAAGTTCTGTTGTTAAAATTAAATCTGGTTCTAAAGCCATAATACTTTCAATATCAGGGTTCATCATGTCAAATACTTGAATATTTTCATTATTAAATGTTGAATCAACTGTGGTAATTGCTATAATTTTGTCTTCATAACCCAAATCCAATAAAATTTCTGATAGTGAAGGTGCAAAAGAAATAATCTTGTTGTATTCGTTTTTTATATTAATTTTGTTGCCAGCTCTATCTATAAGAACTATTTCTTCAGGAACAACTTTAGCTTTGGCATGTTCTTCGATATTTTGAGTACAACCTGACACTGTAGTCATCAAAAAAATAGTTAGAAAAATAGTTAACCATCTGTTCATAAAACCTCTCCTTTTTATTAATTTTATTAATGATAAATATTTATCATTAACTCCTTAATTAGAGTATAACCTTAAAATTAAATTTTAAACATATTCTCAATAAAAAGTTATAAATCTATTGAAACAAAATATGCAAATTTAATAAAAGTAAACATTATTGTAAATAAAAATAAATAATTTATTGTTTTTGTTGTTTTTATTATGATTATAGGATATACTAGGGTAGTAGGCCTAAATATAGTTATAGGCCAAGGGTGTATAATATTTAAATTTTCAACACATATTAAATATAATCTATATATAGAAAAGAGGTCTATTATGAATGTAAATTCAAAAGAAAAATTATTTGATGCTTTACCATTAGATCAAAAAATGAAGCTAGAAATTGCTGAGGAATTAGGATTGCTTGAAAAAATTCAAGAAGGTGGTTGGAAGAGTTTATCTCCAAAAGAAACTGGAAGAATTGGTGGTCTTATGACAAAACGTAAAAGAGAAATGAAAAAAGCTCAATAAATTTTATTGCAAACCTCCTAACTTTAGGAGGTTGCTTTTTGTTTAGATGAAGGTTTAGATGGATTATTAGTTTTATTTTCATAATGACTATATATTCCAAAGGCTACTAATGCAAAGAATATTGGTCCTCCACCTGAAAGTAGTGAATCTACATAAAGTCCTTTTGCAATTGCAGGTTCAATAATAGAAATAACATTTGCAATTCCAACTGAACAAGTTACTACTATTGAAGCAAATAATGCAGACCCATAAGATTTATATACTTCAAAAGGTTTTTCAATATTTTTTTTACGTTTAAAAAACGGGAATGCAGCTGATAAAAACATATATGGTAGTGTCATAGCAACATTTGTCATAGTAATTAACTTATCAAAAAATTTTGCTGCTTCTTTACCTCCAAAAGAAACAAGAAGAATAAAAGCAATTACAATAGTTGCTTGTGTCCACATAGCATTTACTGGCATGTTTCTTTTCATTACTAGAATTCTACTTGGCCATAATCCTTTTGGTGTTCCTTCTATTAATTGTTTTAATGGTGCATACGTAAGTGTAAAAAACGCACCCGTTAAAGCTAAAAACATTGAAATTCCAACAAATCTTGCACACCATTCACCCATAACGATTGCTGTAGTAGTTGAATATCCAAATCCTGTTGCAAGTGTATATCCTAAATTATTCATTACAACATACGTAATATTTGCATTATTTACACCAGGGTTAGATAAAACACTTTCCCAATTTATAAATGTTCCTATCATAAATATTCCTGTTGCATATCCTAAGGCTATTATGATAGCTGAAAATGCAACACCTTTTGGGAAAGTTACAGATGGATTTTCTGTTTGATCAACAAGTCCTCCAATAACTTCTATTCCTCCATATGCAAATATTGCAAATGTAAAAAATGATACTAGTGAAAGTTTAGATTGATAATTTGGATTTGGAGATACTGTTAAGGTTTGAGCTAGATCATTAATTGGTTGGGCTAAAGCTCCATCATTTAGAATTAAAGTTATAATACCTCCAATTAATAAAACTAAATTTAAAGCAGTAACGGCAATACCACCAATAGAAGTAATTTTAGAAATCCTATCAACACCAAAGCTGGCTACAAAAGTTACAAGGATAATCCAACCTATTCCTAAAATTCCAAGAGCTCTAGGGCCTTCTAATCCCATAAATCTTAATGAGCCAGTAATATCTCTTCCGTAAATTGCATTTGATAAAGGGACCCACAGAGAAGATGAAACATTAACTTGCCATATAATATATGATGAGTACCACATAAATGTTCCTATAAAGGCATATTTAGGACCAACTGATAGTTGCATCCAAGAAAAAATTCCTCCTTTTTCATTTTTAAAAGCCGAACCATATTCCGCCATCATAAACGCATATGGCAAGAAAAAAGCAATTGCTCCCAATAAATACCATGCAATTGAACCATATCCCATTAAGAAAAAAGCTCTGGGCATGTTTGCAAATCCATATACTGATGTAAATATCATCAATATTAGCGAATATAACGTAAGCTTTTTCATAAATTAAAACTCCTTTCAATATGAATTTGATTTATTTAGCATATGTAAATTCCTTATATCAATACTGGATAATATTTGTAATAGAGTAAACACCTGATAATATTTTGACAAAAATCCATAGTATTTACTTGTTATAATTTATTTAGATATACAAGTAGAAATTCTTATTTCTATTACAGGGTGTTGAATAATGGTGATACATCTTTATTCAACAGTAAAAAAGTAAATAATTTTTTAAGCGAGGAGTTGCCCTGAACCTAAATTGATTGTTGTAAATAAATATTATTACACTATAAAGAAAGCAGCTTTGTTAGTTAAAGCAACCTATATTAAGCATACTTATATTTCAATATTAGCAATTGACCATGTCCTTCATTATTATGAACTACAATTATATGCCTCTAAAATGAGGTGTACAAATTGCACAAATGTATATAAATATGCATTTGTGAGCAATACAAAGTATATTGTGCAACATTTGCTAGTGGGAAGAAATATATTAGGGTATTTTGCTAGTTGTATTTTGTTGGATATGGGTATATACTTTAATAGTTAAGCCTGTGAAAAAAACAATTAGCAGAGTAATCGCGAAAAAATAAGTAGCAATTGGGCGAAAAAATAAGTAGTAGAGCAGACGTGAAAGAATAAGTAGCAACTCTTAACAATAAAAAAAACTAAAATTATATTGTAAATAACAGTCACGTTGTTCCTACATCCGTGATTTAAGAATAAAAAGTAGATTTAAAAGCAAGACATGTAATAATAGAATTTTTTTCTATTATTCCTGAATTACAGATTTAGTCACGTTGTTCACAGCTCCGTGATTCAAAAATTAAAAATGAAGCAAAATATGTTTCGAACCTTATATAAGAAAACCACGGCCATGGAACTTAGTATATAATACTGTTTATAATCTCTGAAAAAAAAATAAACCTTGGATAATAAACATAAAGTTAATTTATCCTAAACATAGTGTTACCTTATTAATAATCGTACATTTGAGATTATAAACAGGTTATGTAAAGGTTATTAAAAAAATTAAAAAGTTAATAATAGAGTAAGACTAATAGGCAAGTCACTTTAGGTTTATTTCTAGTATAAAAAAATATTTTGAGATTGACTATGCAAGTTAACAATAGGCTCTCCATAATTTAGTTCCTAAACAAATTCTAGGTATTCCATTCCTATCCACATTCAGCTGCTCCATCCAGTTATTGACTTCCTATCTACATTCAGCTTTTCCATCCAGTTATTGACTTCCTATCCTAACTCAGCTTTTCCATCCAGTTATTACATTCCTATATAAATTCAGCTTTTCCATCTAGTTATTGACTTCCTATCCTAATTCAGCTTTTCCATCTAGGTATTACATTCCTATATAAATTCAGCTGCTCCATCCAGTTATTAACTTTCTATCCACATTCAGCTTTTTTACCCAGTTATTAACTTTCTATCCACATTCAGCTTTTCCATCTAGGTATTACATTCCTATATAAATTCAGTTGCTCCATCCAGTTATTAACTTTCTATCCACATTCAGCTTTTCCATCCAGTTATTGACTTCCTATATAAATTCAGCTGCTCCATTCAGTTATTGACTTTCTATCCACATTCAGCTTTTCCATCTAGGTATTACATTCCTATATAAATTCAGCTGCTCCATCCAGTTATTAACTTTCTATCCACACTTAGCTTTTTTACCCAGTTATTGACTTCCTATCCACACTTAGCTTTTTTATCTATCTTCTTTTAGTATTATCATTTATAGATTTATAAAAAAAAATAAGATAAAAAAACATTTTGTCTTTTTTCATGATTCAGAAATAACAGCTTTCTTCACGTTGTTAATAAATTCGGGGTTCCTGAATTATAGCCAATAATTTATAAATAAAGAATATTTATTTGGATAAATTATACATTAATAAGTTTATTCAAATTAACTAAAGATAAAAAAAATAAAGAGTTTACAGCTTCAATTGTATAAACATTCATTACATTGTATTTATATTCAAGTGCTATCTATGAAAAATAATACAAAGAGCCAGGTATTTGTGTGTGTCCCTAAATATGTTTGGTGATAATTCACTAGTGGAAAATACCCCAACAGTAGCTTCCCACTACTAATCAAATTTAGTTGCTGCTATTTTAAGTACCTGTGCTATAACAAGACATATTTTTAAGTATTTTGTATATGCTGGATTTATTTAAAATTTGCAATTCAAATAAATATATTGTATTATTTTAACAAACATTAGGTTGTTGAATAATTCATTTTCTTAACTAACAAGCATAACAATATTTGTTTATAACAAAAAATTAAGGAATAAAGTAATTTGAGTTCAAAGTCCCGATAATTATTCAACACCCTAAAACATGAAAGAAAGAGTGAGATAATTGTATAATCAATTTGCAAAAGTTTATGATAAATTTATGGAAGATACTCCATATGATAATTGGGAAAATTTTATTTTGAGTAAACTTAAAGAAAATAATATAGAACCTAAAATTATATGCGATTTAGGTTGTGGTATAGGGAGCATGTGTGAACGGTTTGCAAAAAATAATATAGAAGTTATAGGGATAGATAATTCATTTGAAATGCTTATGCAAGCTCGTGAAAGAGCTCTAGAAAAAGAACTAGATATATTATATTTACAACAAGATATGATATCCTTTGAGTTATACGGAACAGTGGATTTAATTTATAGCAGTTGTGATAGCTTAAACTATATACTTGAAGAAGACGATTTATTAAAAGTATTTAGACTGGTAAATAATTATTTAGAAGCTGGTGGATTATTTATTTTTGATATGAATACTCCATATAAGTATAAAGAAATCCTTGGAGAACAAGTTTTTGCAGAACAAACTGATACCGAAGCTTATATTTGGGAAAATTTTTATGATGAAGAAGCAGCAACAAACGAATTTTATGTTAGTTTTTTCATACAAGATAGAGATAAAAGATATACCCGCACCGAAGAATTTCATTATCAACGTGCATATACTATCAACCAAATACGTAGACTATTAGAAGTAGCTGGTCTTGAAATAATTAATGTATATGATAACTATACGAGTGAATATTATAACGATACAACTACAAGAGCTACTTTTGTCGCTAAAGAAAAACCAAGTCCTAATAAAAAATATACCAGAAGGGATAAATAATATGGATTACATTATTAGAGGAATAGATAAAACAAAAAGTTTCAGAGTGTTTGGAGCAAGTACTACAAATTTAGTCAATATCGCAACAAAAAGACATTTAACAACTCCTGTAGCTTCTGCTTGTTTGGGCCGAACAATGACCGGTGTTGTTATTATGGCTCAAATGGAGAAAAATCCAGCAGATAGAGTAAGTATTATAATTAAAGGTGATGGCCCTATTGGTGGAATTGTAGCTGAAGCAAATGGAATGGGTGATGTTAAAGGTTATGTTTACAATCCAAATGTTAATATTCCTAAAAATGAACAAGGAAAATTGGATGTAAGTGGAGCTATTGGAAATGCCGTTATGACTGTTATGAAAGACCTTGGATTAAAAGAACCATATATAGGTCAAGTAGCTATGATTTCAGGTGAAATTGCCGAAGACCTAACATATTACTTTGCCACTAGTGAACAAACAAATTCTATGGTAGCTTTAGGTGTTTCAATTGACAAAGATTATTCTGTAAAACATTCAGCGGGAATTATTATTCAAGTATTACCCAATGCACAAGAAGAAGTAATAGTGGCGCTTGAAGAAAAATTAAAATCTTTTACTTCTTTAACAAATTATCTTGAAGAAGGAAAAAAGGTTGAACAAGTCATCGAAAATTTGCTGGGGGCATTTGATTTAATGGAAAAAACAGATTTACAATTCAATTGTGATTGCTCAAAAGGACGTATGGAAAAAGGTTTAATTAGTCTTGGTAAAGA
>MDSO01000139.1_pt1 | contig 11044 bp, 5 predicted proteins | sample 1005691 | NCBI WGS metagenome assembly MDSO01 (sample SAMN05526595, study PRJNA338239) | gut metagenome | isolation source: stomach gut content | host: Acanthurus sohal | place: Saudi Arabia: Red Sea | collected 2011-04 | reverse complement strand
GGTACTGTAAAAAAAAAATCCCATCACAAACTAGAAAACAGCAAGAAAGCGTATTCGGTAATGCATGCAAAATTTCACCGGCTACGGTCCGGCCTTGTTTGGCATAACTTATGCCGAAGTCGAAGCGCATAGCGTCAGTAACCCAGTTAAGGTATCGTTCCCAATAGGGTTTATCCAATCCTAGTTCGGCCTGAACTTCTGCAATCATTTGTTCGGTTATTACGGGCACTTGGCGAACTCTTAACGCAACTTCTGCTGGATCTTGTGGTATCATATTTATAAATACAAATGTAAATACAGAAATTGCTAAAAGAAGTGGAAATATACTAAGAACTCTTTTTACAATATATTTATTCATCTTTTCTCCTCTTTCTTAGATTTTAAATCTCAAATCTTAAATTGCAAACCTTTTCGCAAATCTCAAAAAAGAAGCGAAAGAAACTAAATTCTCTCGCTTGATTATCAACATTAAAATTGCATATCCCAAAATGGTATTACATAGGAAGACGGCATAAACCCTACATCTTTAAGCTCTGTGCTGTATACTGCCTTATTTGTTTCATAAACCAATGGAATATATACTGCGGACTCATGCAAATCGGTTAGAATTTTAGTATACATATCTTGTCGTTCTTGTTCATCAACAATGGTTAATACGTCTGTGATGTTCGCATCGATTTCTGATTTGTTGTCCAAACCTAATTGAGCAGCGTAGTCGCCGTAAACCGGCCCTCTCATTGCTGATAGAGCGGCATGTGGGTCGTACGGATTCCCCCAAGGAATGTTCATCATAATGTCAAATTCGCCTAGTTTGGACATGTCAAAATATGTTTCACGTTCAAATCCTTCTAGCTTAAGTTCTATGCCCAATGTTCGGAATTCCGATTGCAAATATTCTCCTATAGATTTATCGGTAACAGTGTTGTTATCGTACAGATAGCCTAAAGAAAGTCTAACACCGTCTTTAGTGCGAATCCCATCAGGGCCTTTTTTCCAACCTGCTTCATCTAATAGTTTTTCGGATTTTGCTATATCAAATTCGTATGGATCAAGTTCTATATTACAATATGGCACATTATTCGCATAAAGATTGTTTGCTACAATTTCCATACCAAAAAATATACCCTCATTGATTGCTTCTTTATTGACTGCATGATTTATAGCCTTTCGCACTGATATATCTTTTAAGATAGGATTAGATGAATTCATTAGTAAATGTTTGGTTAATGTCGGATCGGATGTAGCAACTACAAAGTCATTGTTATCCTCGAAAGAAGCAAGGGTTTGGGCATCTAGCAAGTTTCCGCCATAAATTAAATCCACTTCTCCTTTTTGCAGAGCTAACACTCTTGTTTGGTTTTCTGGGATAACTTTTACCCTTATCGATTCTATACTTGGTTTTTCGGCCCAATAATTTTCGTTAACCTCCATGACTACGTATTCATTTTCAATATACTCACCCATTTTGTAAGTGCCACTACCTATGTATTCTATAACCCCATCTTTGGTTGTCCCATTCTTCATAGTAGCAGGAGCTGCTATCCCGTAAGGTCTGGTCACCCCAAGCTCGGTTAAAAATGGCGAGTACGGCTCCGAAAGAGTGATTATAAATGTTCTCTCATCGGGCGCTTCATAACTGGCCACTAGCCTTGCCGATTCCATCCAAACATGTCGATCTATGTTGTCCCAAATAGCATCGAAATTTGCTTTTATGGCTAAAGCGTTGCACACTTCTCCGTTTGTAAATGTTACGCCTTCTCGAATTTTAAATGTGTATGTAAGTCCGTCTTCTGATATTTCCCAACTTTCAGCTAGGCATGGCTCTATTCCGCTGTTTTCAACCGATACTAATGTTTCATATACCAGTTCTTGAAACCACATCTCTCCTTGGTATAAATGCGGATTTGGATCTCTTATATCTCTAAAGTTAGCAAATACAAGTTCCGTTTTAGGTTCGTTGCTAGCCGATTGACTTTGTTCTGCGTCATTGTTGCCACATCCAGAAAGTAGTGTGAGCATTACCGTGCTTGAAATTAACATAGATAGTAGTTTTGTCATTATCTTCTCCTTTTTGCGTTAGACCAAGCTAACCGTGGTTTTAAAAAAATTAGCATTCGCTAAAACTATATTTAATCTATCACATTTTAAGTTAGTTGTCAAGAACTAATTTATTTTTTCTATCGCAATTCATGTCCGTATTGACACGAGAAGATTGAAAAAGTCACCTTAATTTCCTTTGGTAGCTATTTAACCAATTAACGAAGTGTAGCCTAAAAAAAATCCGCTACTTATACAAGCTAAATGAAAAAGGCTTTCCTTATAAAATACAGGAGAGTCTAATACAGGATAAAATTTGAATGCGATTTGAAAAATACTGAAATTTTTTACAAAATATGTTTAGATCTTTGATTTTTTGGCTTCACTTTAAATGTGAGGTGCTATAAAATACACAGACTAAATAAAAAAAGACTCTCCTTATAAAATAAAAGAGAGTTCAATGCCAGGATAAAATTTTAATGCGGTCTGAAAAAGACAGCAACTTTTTTTCAAAAGATGTTTAGATCTTTGATTTTTTGGCCACACTTTAAATGTGAGGCGTTATAAAATATGTAACAGAAAATACCTAGTGATCCTTTCCGTGAAAGGGATGGTACCTTCTGTTGTGTTTTTTGATTGAGGGGTCCCGCAAACCCTCCGTCGGGACTATGGAAGTTCTCGTTCTAACATGTATTTTGAGGATTTTTTAAGTGAAAAACATCAACTTAAAATTAAAATACTCAATTTTTTTAAAAACAAAATGATTTATTTAAAGCGTTATTAGAACAACACAATTATTAGCAATACTACTACTAACATTGCAAAAGAATATACCATAAATAGCATAACCTCTTTCATCCACAGCACCTCCAATCTATAGAATAAGAATTCCATAGTCGAGGTGGAAACTACCAAACCGCCCGCTCATATTTTGAGAGGGTATCATTTTTATGTAAAATCAATTATCTTATTGTCTTTTTCAACACCGCAATTATTCTACCATATGTATTTGCAAAATACAAGTATAAAATTATGGAATATATGACAAAAAAAAGTACTTTGTTAGCCATTCGTTACGCAACTGGAATCATATCGATATTGACTATATACTTAGTAGTGTGCTAGCATAAAAAAATGTGATAAATGGTAGTGGAATATTTATTACAGCCAACTATCGTAGAACTTCTTCCTTATAATATTAGGCTGTCAACCTTATAATATTAGGCTGTCAACTTTTTTAAGGCTAAATGGCACAAAAAAAGCCCGTTGCTTAAACGGACACGGGCTAATTGAAATGCTAAAACTTTTTGCTAACATACTTTTACTGGCGAAACTATTGTCTTGAATACTCACGCTAGCTATGTCAGAACAAGTGCTGAAGTATCTTTATTCTAACAATTTAGAAATACATTTTTGATTTCAATATAGTATAATAGTTGAGAAAATACATAAAGTAAATTTATCCACAGAATTGCAAAACTATGTAAATAGATATTGACTTTATAGAAAATATTATGTATTATCTTTAACAGGAGGCATGGACATGAAATATTATTCGGTAAAGCAATTATCAAACTTATTAGGTGTTACTTCTCAAACATTAAGAAATTGGGATAAAAACGGAAAATTAAAACCTCATCATATAGCAGAGAGTGGATATAGATATTACTCCGAAGAACAAGTAAATAGACTATTAGGAATTAAAGATGTTACACGAAAAGTAATAGGATATTGTAGAGTAGATTCTCTAAAACAAAAAGAGGATTTAGATAGACAAGTAGAAGATGTACGTTCATACTTGCTAGCCGGTGGACGACCATTCGAGATAATAACAGATATAGGAAGTGGAGTTAATTATAAAAACAAAGGGTTGAGAAGTTTAATAAAAGAAATAACAGAAAATAAAGTTGATAAAATAGTCATTTTATATAAAGATAGATTATTAAGATTTGGATATGAGTTAATAGAATATTTGGCCTCATTATATAATTGTGATATAGAAGTTATAGATAATACAGAAAAAATTCAAGACCAAGAATTGGTTGACGACTTAATACAAATAGTAACAGTATTTGGTTATAAAATGCAAGGGAAAAGAGTAAATAAAGCTAAAAAAATGATTAAGGAATTAATGAAAGATGATAAGAGCTAAAAAGACAAGATTATATCCAACTCCAGAACAGGAAGATTTATTTTGGTAATGTGCAGTAACAGCAAGGTATATTTATAACTATACATTAAATAAACAAATAGAAAAGCTGGAGGAAAATTTATATCGGATGAAGAAATAAGAAAAGAAATTACCGGACAAGCTGTAAAGCCCCTAACTTTAGCTATGGGGATTTTAAATACAACTGAATATAGACGATTGCTAGAAGTAGTCATTTCTAGCGCAAAATATTCAATGCACCGAAAATGTTTCTAAAGTGAAACACGACAAGAAAAAGTCGTTAAAACGATTTCTTAAAGACTCAATCTCGGATACATGGTAAAAGTGTCTCAGCATACAAGACTATATGTCCTGTTGTACGAAGGGTAATGACAACCCCTTAACTAAAGGTCAGACCGGACTAGCAGAAATGAATTTGTCACCAAGCTTAGGCAAGGAAGCCCCCGCATTTAGGCGTGGGGAGTGTCAAGCTATGCCCTAAACAAATATTGTATATCAAAGGAAGGTGCTCTTCACATGAGAGTGCCTTTCTTTTTGTACGTAGTCACATTTAAAGAATTACTCCATCCGTCAGCTGCGCTGTCACCTTCCTCCCGAGAAAGGCTTACCTATAAATACATTCGGATAAATTTTTTATTACAAAAAGAAATTGTTAAAATACCTAAATTTACCGCTTGTATTACAAAATATACATATGATATAATATGTTTGTTATTAATTATGGTGGAATGATAACAATTAATGCATAAAAAAGTAAGTCCGCCGAAATAAAAGAGCTTGCTTTTTATAAAAAAAAACCACTCTCAACAAGAGAGTGGTGGTTGTGTGTTCTCCACCTTCAGCTACGGATAAATTTATCTGTAAAAGGAGGTGCGTCTACGATGCAAGAATATTATATATTAATACTTTGCCTATTTCTAATAACTGTTATTGTTATTAAAAAATAATTTTATAATTTTTAACTAAAATAGAGAAAGGAAATCGTAAATTAAAAAATGATGTTCAATTCGTAGCCAACCTAGAGGTACTACGCCTTGAATCAAAAACACTAAGGAGAACATCCAAATTGTTCTCTAATATATATAATATCTAGGGTATAACAAAAAAGTTGTCCGAAAAACATCTTTTTGAATTATAATTTATTCTCAACTATGATGTCGCAAAAAATATAATAATGAGAACATTTAACGAGTTGTAGCTCTGAATTATAATTTGCGTTATACCCTAAACAAATATTGTATATCAACGGAAGGTGCCCTATATAAGAGGGTGCCTTTCTTTTTGTGCTTAGCCACATTTAAAGTATAACCAAAAATAATCACTTATAAACACATTCGGATAAATTTTTTATTACAAAGCGAAAATATTACATCAATAAAGAATAAAAGTACCTAATTTTACCGCTTGCATTACAAGATGTACATACGATATAATATATTTGTTATTAATTCTGGTGGAATGATAACAATTAATGCATAAAAAAGTAAGTCCACCGAAATAAAAGAGCTTGCTTTTTATAAAAAAAAACCACTCTCAACAAGAGAGTGGTGGTTGTGTGTTCTCCACCTTCAGCTACGGATAAATTTATCTGTAAAAGGAGGTGCGTCTACGATGCAAGAATATTATATATTAATACTTTGCCTATTTCTAATAACTGTTATTGTTATTAAAAAATAATTTTATAATTTTTAACTAAAATAGAGAAAGGAAATCGTAAATTAAAAAATGATGTTCAATTCGTAGCCAACCTAGAGGTACTACGCCTTGAATCAAAAACACTAAGGAGAACATCCAAATTGTTCTCTAATATATATAATATCTAGGGTATAACAAAAAAGTTGTCCGAAAAACATCTTTTTGAATTATAATTTATTCTCAAATATGATGCCACAAAAAATATAATAATGAGAACATTTAACGAGTTGCAGCTCTGAATTATAATTTGCGTTATACCCTAAACAAATATTGTATATCCAAGGAAAGTGCCCCATATAAGAGGGTGCCTTTCTTTTTGTGCTTAGCCACATTTAAAGTATAACCAAAAATAATCACTTATAAACTTTACGATAAATATATTCTATATTTAATTTAGATATACAGACATTTGAGGCTAAAAAACCACTTTATATGTAGCTATACAGATATTTTAGGCTAAAAAAACCACTCTATAAAAGAGTGGTCAAAAAATACTCCATTCGTAGCCAGCCAAGCTACATTAATTATTATAACACAAATCACAGCATTTATACATATTTTTTTTTATTCTCGATACCCTGTACTTACATGAAGTGACACTGCGAAGCAGATAGATAGAGTAAAATATTATAGAGGGGCAGTATTTAAAGCCTCCATCCACCAATCCTTAATATAGAAGATAAGCATTTATTTTTGGCTGGTGCAAAAAATTGCGGAGAAGCGTGCACTTAAGCCTTCCGCATAAGCTCTCTTTTTAGTCTTCACAACATTGCGGTGAAGCGTGCACTTAAGCCTTCCTCTTGAGGAAGGTGTCAGCGAAGCTGACGGATAGAGTAAAAGAGCGAAGCGACACTGCGAAGCAGATAGATAAAGTAAAACAGCGAAGTGACACTGCGAAGCAGACAGATAGAGTAAAACAGCGAAGTGACACTGCGAAGCAGATAGATAAAGTGAAACAGCGAAGTGACACTGCGAAGCGGACAGATAGAGTAAAACAGCGAAGTGACGCTGCGAAGCAGGCATATAGAGTAAAACAGCGAAGTGACACTGCGAAGCAGATAGATAAAGTAAAACAGCGAAGTGACACTGCGAAGCTGACGGATAGAGTAAAACAGCGAAATTTAAAGCCTCCATCCACCAATCCTTAATATAGAAGATAAGCATTTATTTTTGGCTGGTGCAAAAAATTGCGGTGAAGCGTGCACTTAAGCCTTCCGCATAAGCTCTCTTTTTAGTCTTCACAACATTGCGGAGAAGCGTGCACTTAAGCCTTCCTCTTGAGGAAGGTGTCAGCGAAGCTGACGGATAGAGTAAAAGAGCAAAGCGACACTGCGAAGCAGATAGATAAAGTAAAACAGCGAAGTGACACTGCGAAGCGGACAGATAGAGTAAAACAGCGAAGTGACACTGCGAAGCAGACAGATAGAGTAAAACAGCGAAGTGACACTGCGAAGCAGATAGATAAAGTAAAACAGCGAAGTGACACTGCGAAGCAGATAGATAAAGTAAAACAGCGAAGTGACACTGCGAAGCTGACAGATAGAGTAAAACAGCGAAATTTAAAGCCTCCATCCACCAATCCTTAATATAGAAGATAAGCATTTATTTTTGGCTGGTGCAAAAAATTGCGGTGAAGCGTGCACTTAAGCCTTCCGCATAAGCTCTCTTTTTAGTCTTCACAACATTGCGGTGAAGCGTGCACTTAAGCCTTCCTCTTGAGGAAGGTGTCAGCGAAGCTGACGGATAGAGTAAAAGAGCGAAGCGACACTGCGAAGCAGATAGATAAAGTAAAACAGCGAAGTGACACTGCGAAGCAGACAGATAGAGTAAAACAGCGAAATTTAAAGCCTCCATCCACCAATCCTTAATATAGAAGATAAGCATTTATTTTTGGCTGGTGCAAAAAATTGCGGTGAAGCGTGCACTTAAGCCTTCCGCATAAGCTCTCCTTTTAGTTTTCACAAAATTGCGGGAAAGCGGTGCCTCCCTCCGGGAGGGAGGTGTCAGCGAAGCGGATGGATAGAGTAAAAAAAAAAGACCCTAGAATTTTTCTAAGGTCTAACCTCTCGGTCAGCTTCGCTGACAGCTCTCCTAAAAGGAGAGCCTTTGAGATCGAATTACTTTTATTCTCTCTGGAAGAAATTATCTAACTTCGTGCTTTTATCCTCTCTTGAAGAAATTTATTATTGAAGATATCAATCCGTATGATTTGCTATTCTTCTTTACGAACTCATTTAAAAACTCTTCTTCATAATTTTGCTGATCCTCATAATATTGCTCTTCATCAAAGAATTGTTCCTCATCTTGGAAATCGTTTTCGAAACCGTTATCGAAATCGAGATCGTCGTCGTTAAAATACATATCGTCATCGTCATAATTATCGTAGTAATCTACATTATCATAATTGTAATCGTATTGCTCATCATCGGATAAAAACTCTTCATCGAACTCTTCATTAAATTCAAAGTATTCCATATCGTCGTAGTTATCATACTCGAAATTATCGTAAGATTCATATTCCGGCACTTCCTCGAAGTTGTTTACATCATTTATATCCACTCCAAGGCTCATAAGCATTTGGTTTAGCGCTAAACTTTCTTGGCTCTCTTTATACGGTAACGCTATTATCGGCACATAGATTGAGAACGTTTTTAACTCTCTACCATTTTGCTTTAATGTTGCTACGAACTTATAGAAACCATCCGTTCCAAATTTGGTAGCAGTCGATAAGATCGGCGCTTTATACTCGGATTCTAAAGTTATCACTACTCCTGCATACGCCCCTGAATTTGCCGTTGCACTTGAAGTCGTTAAATATTCTAACATCGCTGCATCGGCAGCCCCTTTATTCGCAGCATTATCGGTGGTCAAGGCGAAGTACACCATCTCTGGAGTTGTTGCACTAGGATTGTTATTTATATAAGTTGGGAAGTTTTCCAGCGCATCTTTTAATCCCTTTAATGGATTAACTGGATTTTGCGCTATAGCTATACCTGGAGTGTCATCAAGTGTCCAACTAGCTAAATCGCTAGTAGATTGTGTTTCGTTTCCTTTGATAAACTTAATGTTAAACATATATGCGCCTGCTGCACTATCAGTTGGTAAGGTTGAGCTAGCTGATTTTTCTATTTCAAAAGTTACACCTTGGAATGCTTTATAATCTATACTCGGATCATTACTATTCGGCGCTTCCTTCGTCGGCTTCACTAAAAATGCTCTAATTTGTTCGCTTAACTGCGCCTTAATTAATTCGTTCGTATGAGCTGGTTTATCTAAAGTATTAACCACGCTTAGAGCAGTACCTAGCGGATAATTCGTCTCGAATGCTTTTACCGCTGCTGTAATGGCTAGGGCATCGCTAATAGAACTTTCTTTGTACGCTGCTGGAGTTACTTTGGCTACTAACTCAGATTTTAGTATTACAGTATATGTCTCAGGGTCTGTAGGGTCTGAAGCACTAGAATCACCATCATTGAGGACTTCTTCTACTTCATCTTCAATATTACTCATTGTCATTACACTCGATGCAGCACTATAAGGTATGGATAGAACTACTTTAAATTCAAACGCTCCATCTTCTCCTTCTTCTTTTGCTGTATCATTCGTTTGTTCTTCGTAAGCAGTACCGGCGGATGCTGCATTTGAAGTTAAATTTATCATAGTATCTAGATCAGTGTTACCATCGGAGGCGGAATCAACAATAGTTACGGTTATGCTATCATTAGCTATTAATTTCTCTATTTGATCTTTTATCTCTTTTGCTGCTAATAGTCCATTAGCTTCTTTAGCCGTTGGTGATCCACTTGGGTCATCTGCTTTAACATTTAGTAAAGCACCATCTATTATAAACTCATCCACTGAATTTATTAACGCAGCGGAAGCCAAAACATCGGCTTTAGTAATTGCATTCCACTTATACGGTACCGCTGCTATTCCAAATTTACCGTTTATAGATTCAAGAGTTCCGTCTTTTAATGTGATTTCAAGAACAAATGTTCCCTCTCCTAATTCACCTTCTGGATTCTCTGCGTCACCTGGAGTAGCAGGTTTAGTATCGTCAACGTCAGGAGCAGTCGTAAAGTCAAACTGAACACTATCATCATTAATCACTTTTTTAATAAATGATTCTAAATAAGTTTTGGCGGTCGTATCAGTCGCCGCAGTTCCATCGTTTGCTATAGGAACGATTACATTTTTCGCATCTTCAAAAATATCCTTTAATGCTTGTGCTGCTAACGAAGCGGTATCGGACACTGCTAGCTTACCTTTAAGCTTTCTTGGTATATCGGTTGGAGCTGTTGTATTACTATCGCCGTCACTTATACCAGTAAATGCTTCGTACTCTGCTTTTAAGGTCGCCAATGAATCTTGGAAGAATTTCAAAGCGCCCGCTGTTCTTTGAACACTTCTTAGGTCGGTATTAGCTTGATTGATAGCGTTTGTCATGTCGGTGATTGCACCAGCGTCTGCATAATATTGGCCATCCGGAACTAATGCTATTTCAGTATCGGAAGAAGCTTTTCTTGTAGCTTTTAGAACAGTGTTGTATTGCGCAACAGCAGTTGTAATATTAGCTTTGGCTGTATTAATGGAGTTTAGAGTACCTTTACCACTGTAAGCAACTCCTACTTCATCGCTTCCATCTGGATTCTTAGACTTAGGCTCATTGGTGGTGGCATCTATAGTAGTTCCATTTAATACGGTTTCAAACTGATCAATACAGTGTTGTAGCGTAATTGCTGCTGCTTCGTATTGTGCTGCTGGCGTGGTAAGCGGACTCTTAATATAAACTGCGTTTGCATTTTTATACGCTTGCAATATAAATGCGGTTGGCTTTAATGATTGGCCATTTCCGCCTACTTCGTATTCGAAACCATCAATGGCTAGACTTGTAATCCATTGAACTCCGTCTGGAATCTCGGTACCTTCAAAGTTGGATACTTTGTATTTGGAATACGTTGTCGCTAAATCCATTAATACTTTCAATTCTCCCCTAGCTATTGCTGCCAAACCGGTATCTGCAGTAGACTGTAGCTTACCAAGTTGTGGCTTACCTCCATTGGATTCTACTAATTTAAGGACGTTACCTAAATTTGTTATTGATCTATCCAACAATACGATGGTTACATTTCAAGAGTTTTA
>MDSO01000138.1_pt1 | contig 11084 bp, 8 predicted proteins | sample 1005691 | NCBI WGS metagenome assembly MDSO01 (sample SAMN05526595, study PRJNA338239) | gut metagenome | isolation source: stomach gut content | host: Acanthurus sohal | place: Saudi Arabia: Red Sea | collected 2011-04 | reverse complement strand
CAAACTCGGCTATAAAGAAAAATAAACCTCCACCCAATACTAAAAATACGGTCATAATCCATACAATTTTTGCATGCAATGAAAGTTTGTAAAATGTTTGTCTTAAGGTAAAATCTTCAAGTTGAGCCTTTGTTTTAAATGCGTTATAAGTATCTAGCCATACTGAATATCCAAGGCCACCTAAAATAATTAAGGCCATTATTGTATAATTTAGTAGCTTATTATTTACATACGGCATAAGACTACTACCTCCTACTAGGTCAAATCCAGCATTGCAAAACGCCGAAATTGAATGAAATATAGAGTATAGTATTCCTTTTATCCATCCATGTTCTGGTACAAATACAAAACTTAAAAAAAATGCTCCTATTCCTTCTATTAATAATGTTAACTTTACAATTAAAAGCGTAAATCTAACTACGCCACCAGTTGTGTCAAAGCTTAAAGCTTCTTGCATCAATAATCTATTTTTAAAAGAAATTTTTTTGCCCGTAATTATAAAAATCATACTAACTAGTGTCATAAAGCCTAAGCCACCTATTTGGATACAAAAAATAATTACTATCTTTCCAAATACCGACCAATACGCTAAAGTATTTTCCACTACTAATCCAGTCACACAAACTGCAGATGTAGAGGTAAACAAGGCGGTTAGCATAGGTGTAATAATTCTTTCGTTAGAACTAATTGGCAACATAAGTAAAATGGTCCCGACTGCAATAAGTGCTAAGAAACCAAAAGTTAAAAGCTGAGCAGGACCAAATTTACTTTTACCATTATTATTTTCTTTATCATTTTTCACTTATTCTACTCCTTAACTTGATTAAATTAAGAAAATTAGGAAAATTTAGGAATGAAATAAGATCATCCCTAAGTTGTTGTAATGCTGTTTTAAGGAAATTGGTTTATTCTGGACAAACAACGCCGTTATAAACTAGACCTTCTTTTGTGTCTAATGTTATGGTTAAATCTTTCTTTACAGTGTCCGTTGCATTTCCGGCTGCAAAAATTACTGGAATATCTAATGTTCGTCCAACTATAGCTGCATGATTGTTTTCTTCTTGTGTAGCATCCTCAACGACAATGGCAGAAGCTTTTTTCATAAACGGTAAAAAGCTGTTATCTGTACTTCGGGCTACCAAAATATCCCCTTGTATAAACGTTTCTTCGGCCTCTTCCACTACATTGGCTACACAAGCTCGGCCAGTAATAATATTATTACCGCAACCTATTCCTCTAGCTAAAATATTTCCTACATACTGAACTTTTAATATATTTGTTGTCCCGGCCACACCAACAGGTACCCCAGCCGTTATGACGACCACATCACCTTGGTTAGCGATACCGACTTCTTCGGCCTTTGCCACGGCTTTAGCAAAAATTTCGTCAGTCTCTTCTTTTTCAATAGTAATAAGATATGGTACACATCCCCAAACTAAATTCAACTGCCTATAAGTCATTGGTTCAGGTGTGCAGGTTACAATCGGGGCCATCGGCTTAAATTTAGAAACAGCTCTAGCTGTATATCCGGATTTAGTCACCGTTATTATTGCCGCGGCATTTAGTTGTCTGGCCGCCTGACACGTAGCATTACTCATAGCGTGAGTCATACTTAAAGAAGCTCTGCTTCTGTAGGTTAAATTATAAATATCTTTAGACTGTTCTGCTTCCTTAGCTATGTTAACCATCATGGTTAAAGCTTCTATCGGATAATCTCCTTTTGCAGTTTCGCCCGAAAGCATAATTGCAGATGTTCCGTCAAATACAGCATTGGCCACGTCACTTACTTCTGCTCTAGTTGGTCTCGGATTAACTACCATTGATTCTAACATTTGCGTAGCTGTTACAACTGGCTTACCTGCTAAATTAGCTTTCTTAATTAAACTTTTTTGAATCATTGGAACTTCTTCGGCCGGTATTTCTACACCTAAATCGCCCCTAGCTACCATTATCGCATCCGCTACTTGCAGAATAGCATCGATGTTGTCCACGCCTTCTTGATTTTCTATTTTGGCTATTATCTGTATCCCTCGTCCGCCATGTTCCTCTAAAATATTTCTGATTTTTATAATGTCTGAGGCCTTTCTTATAAAGGATGCAGCTATAAAGTCAAATCCTAATTCGGCCCCAAGTTGAATGTCTGATATATCTTTTTCGGTTAGAGATGGTAAATTAAGACGAACATTCGGAATATTTATTCCTTTTCTAGATCCTAAATGACTTCCATTTTTTACTGTACATATAATGTCATTACCTTTAATTTCGTCTACAATAAGTTCAATTAGACCATCATCTAGTAGAACTCGATTACCTTCTGATAAATCATGAGGCAACTCTTTATATGTGATGCTAACTTTTTCGCTAGTACCTTCCATTTCATCGGTAGTTAAAATAAAGGTTTGACCTGTTTGTAATTCAATTTCATTATCCCCAGTCAAAACACCAGTTCTAATTTCTGGGCCTTTTGTATCCAGAACTAAAGCTGTGGGCGTACCTAGTTCTTCTCGAATTTTCATGACACGTAAAGCTGTTTTTTTATGAGTATCTTGATTATCATGTGAAAAATTTAATCTTATAGCACTAGCTCCTGCCTTTATGATTTTTTTAAGAGATTCCTCATCTCTAGTTTTTGGTCCGACTGTTGCTATAATTTTTGTTTTACGCATATTTTATTTCTCTCCTGTTATTATCATTCATAATATATATTAGGCGCAACAACAAAAACCGGTTGTTACGCCTTTTTGTATAGTTATGAAAATTATTTTATACTTAAAATTTGTGTTGCACGAAGCCTTAGTTCATTAATATCCTTTTTCATAGTAAGAGCTTCATTAATATCAAAATCTACATATTGTCCATCTACATATCCAACAATTCTTTTGGCATGGCCAGCCATTAATAAGTCAACAGCATGGATACCCATAAGCGATGCATGCATTCTGTCCACGGCCGTCGGAGAACCGCCACGTTGTAAATGGCCGAGTACTGTAACTCTAGATTCTATACCAGTAATGTGCTCTATAGCAGTTGCTAATTCTTGAGTTTGGCCAACACCTTCGGCAACAATGATAAGAAAATGTTTCTTGCCTCGATTTCTGTTTTCTACTATATTGCGAACAATTTCTTCTGTTGTCTTTCGCACTTCTTCTGGTAATAAAACTATTTCAGCACCTGTTGCTATGGCACACCATAAGGCTATATATCCAGCCCTACGTCCCATAACTTCTACGATAGAACAACGATTGTGTGATGAAGATGTATCCAAAATCTTGTTTATAGCGTCCATTGCTGTGTTTACAGCTGTGTCGAATCCTATAGTATATCTTGTACATGCTATATCTAAATCTATGGTGCCCGGAATTCCTATTGTATTAATTCCTAAATTCGCTAGCTTTTCAGCACCCTGAAACGAGCCATCTCCACCAATAACTACTAGGCCTTCTATGCCAAATACTCGGCACATATCCGCTCCTCGCTTTTGATATTCAACTTCCATAAATTCTTTACAGCGTGCCGTTTGCAAAATTGTTCCGCCTCTTTGTATTATGTCCGAAACATCTCTTGATTTTAGCGGTATAATGTCTCCAGCTAGTAATCCTTTAAAGCCATTTTTGATTCCAACAACTTCTGCTCCATAAGAAAGTCCGGTTCTGACTACTGACCTTATTGCAGCATTCATTCCTGGCGCATCGCCACCACTCGTCATAACACCAATCTTTTTAATTCTAGGATTATCCATTTCTTAACCTCCAATTTTTTGTCCGATTTGCTATACATACATTGAATTTCGAATTTCATGAAATACTTACTATAATTATTTTACAAATGCTAAAGTTTTATACTAGACCATTCTACTAAAATCTGCTGACAAAAGCAACCATATTTACTTATTAATATTTTTTACATACTATTTGTTTATAAAAATACCTTTTATGACATGCTATCTATCCCTAATTATGCTATAATATTATACATTAAATTATATATTAAACATAGGAGGTATAGCTCATGGAATTAACTAAGTTTAATCAAACTAAAATAGAAATTTTAAAATTATACGAAATCCTAGAGGACGTACATAAGCAGTTAAATATTGATAACTTTGTAGAACAACTAGAATATTCAAAAACTGCCCTAATACATGATAACTTCAATGTTATTGTAGTTGGCGAATTTTCAAGAGGTAAGTCTACTTTTATCAATGCTATTTTGGGTAAAAAAATCTTGCCCTCTTCCACACGGCCTACAACAACCGTAATCAATAAAATAAATTATGGACAAGATCCGACCTATACTATCTACTTTAGAGCAGAATCTAATAGGCGGATTAGCTATCAAGAGTTTCAAAATCTAATCGTAGGAAATACGCCAGATATCGATTGCCCCGAAGAAGTTTTGTGCTACCAAAAACATTTAGAATTTACTTCGACTATAGAATACCTAAATATAGCATATCCTCTCCCTTTGTGCAAAAATGGTATCGAAATAATCGATACCCCCGGAACTAATGATACAGACGCAACTCGGGAGGAAATTACTTTTAAATTTATCCCTCAAGCAGACGTTGCTATATTCATTTTATCGGCCACTCAGATCTTTTCCGATTCGGAAAAGGAGTTTTTGAAAAATCGAATTCTTAGCAGTGATATCCAAAAAGTATTCTTTGTGATTAATTTTAAAGATAGGCTCAAATCGGAAGCAGAAGAGTCGGATATAATAGATTATGCAAAAACTCATTTAGAGGCTATAGTAAAAAATCCAAAAATATATCTAGTCTCATCAAAAGATGCCTTAAATTTTAAGCGAAGCCAAAACGGAGAAACAGTTGAAGGTAAGCGTAATATCATTCCAGAAAATTTAGATGCTACTGGATTTGTAGAGTTAGAAACGGATCTAGAACAATATTTAATAGATCAACGTGCCAATATTAAGTTTCAAAAATATATAGAACGAGGTCTTAGAATTTGTAATGAGTTAGAACTAAACTATATTGAACTTAATAAGAAAATAATTCTAGTCGATAATGATACTTTAGAACAAAAGGTGGAGGCGTTTAAACCATTAGTAACAGCTACGAAAAACATTGTGGCCTCAGAATTAAATAGACTATTAGAATCCTTTGCTTTATCCGAAAAAGTACTTCTAACTAAGTATAGAATGGGCCTAGAAAAAATAGCCCGAGCTGCAGAAAATGCTGTAGACAACTATGTCGGCGAGCTATACACAGAAAATATATTGAAAGCTGTCGAAAACATAGTGGCCCCACTTCAGCTAATTTTACATAATGAATTATCGGATCTCAAAAAACTTCACTTAGAAGATGAAATAGAATTTAGTATAAATAAATTAAACAATACCTGCGATAATTTAGTAGAAAATTTTAAAGAAGAATTAGGCATTACTAATCCAGAAATATTAGAAGCACCTTTGTCCGAAATGGCTATTAATGATGAATTGTACCAAAGGGATATAAACTTATTTAAAAATTTCATGATCGGTGGAGCCATAATAGGCGTGATAGCATCATCTCATATGCTCGTGCCCATTGTTGGTGCAAGTTTTGCTATGTTTAATTATTTTAAATATGAGCAGAAAGGAGAGCTATTAAAAAGAATAAAGTTACAAATAAACAAAAGGTACTACGACAACATTAAGGGCCAACTACAAGACTTTAAAAAACAGTATAAACATGACGTAGAACTTTTACTTAACATTTTAAACGATGAAATTGAATTAAAAATTCGGATTTTTGATGAGAAACTAAAAGAGTTAGAATCCGAAAGAGAAATCAACGAAGTAATCAATAAACAGAAGTACGAAAACTTAGAATTACAAAGCCAAAGGATTCAAGATATAAGAAATCGGCTAAAAAATCTCAGATGGATTTAAAAGGAGCTTAATATGGATGAACAGGATATTTTTATTTTAGACGAAATTAATTTTGTAAACGAAGAATTTAAAGAAATAATAAATCAGTCAATAAAGCAAAAAATTTTGGACTTAGAAGACGATATAAAAAGTAATATTGTTAAAATAATAGTTGTAGGAGAAACGAAAAGCGGAAAATCTACATTTATAAATGTCATGCTAGAAAACAAGAAAATATTAACGATAACCAATTCATTAACACCCGAAATAACCGGTGTAAAATACTTAGAACCAAATGTTATTCTGTTCGATATACCCGGGATACCTAACATTGATGAAGAAATGTCTGATTTTATAGCCCAAGCTGATATCGCCGTATTAATTTTTGATTCTTCAGCACCTCTAAAACGAACCGAGAAAGAATTTATAGAAGATAAGTTAATTGCTTTAGGGATAGATCAAATACTTTTTATTATCAACAAAATGGATTATATTGAAGAGGGCGAGGCTCTCGAATTATTAACCGATGTAAAAAATAAATTGAAAAAATATTTCATAAATAACTTACATCATATAAATCTTTTTCCTCTATCCGCTACCGAAGCTTTAGATAAATTAGAGGATTTAGACAATATCAAGGCTGAACTCTCTCGTATTATTTCTAACATAAATTGGCCTAAAAGATATCAACTGAAATTTCATATGATATTAGAGCATTTTAAAGCCGAATTGGAACAAACAGCTTTTGGTTATCAGTCTCGTTTAAAATCCTTAATTAAAAATATAGAACAAATAAAGTTAAAACAACGCCAACAAGGCATCTATAGAACAGAATTAATCGAGTATATTATAATTCAGGAAAAGACTATTTTGGCTGGTATATATAAAGATTTAAGCCTTTTTCGAGAAACCTTAACTATGGACATGCTAGAAATAGTAACTTCGTATAATGGGGCAGATTTTAAAGATTTTGTCGAACAACATACTTGTGGTACTATTAAAAAAAATATTCAAAGATGGACTTGCAATTATTCCCCCAAAGTAGAATCTACCTTAGTTAAATTGGCTCAGGATCTAAAAAATATATTAGTCAGTAAATTTGAAGAAAATATTATACTCGATAATCACTATTTAAATAAGCATGAAATAGAAATTTTGGATAGCGACATTTCTATTCAAGTAAAAGATGTATCCAAACTAAGCATGCAAGCCGGAATTATTTCGGCTACCGTAGCCGGTGCTTTAGCATTGATTGGGGCCAACATGGTTTTGCCTTGTATCAGTATGGCCGCTATGCCAACAATACATCAAAAACTTTTAGAAGGAAGATTGAAAGAGATAAAGGCAAAAGTACGGCCCGAACTTACTATTTCTATCGACCAAAGTATCGAGCAATTATATTCCGATATTAGTAGCAATATCAGAGACAGAATAAATCAGCTAAAATTAATAGCCATTCAGTGTTATGAGCAATTGGCTACCGAAAGGTCCGAAAAACTAGCAGTACATTTAAACAAAACAATAGAAGAAAAAATTTATCTAGAAAACGGAGTACAAAATTTAGAGTACAAGTTATTAAGCCTTAGTCAAATTATGGCCAGGAGGTGATCATGTGATGACTTGGTTATTTATTTTATTCTTAATCTTATTACTAGGATTAATTCATCAAATAATTACAATAGTAATTTCGAAAATAGTTGATATAATATTTACAAATAATATTAATAAATCGAGATATTACATAGAAGGAGGAACCTTAGTACGAAGTATAGATAATCCTTATTCTAAATATCGGCTAAGGCGACGCTATTATATAAAGTCAAAAAAAGATTTCAACACTATTCATTCAGCGATAAACAAGGATAAAGTCAAGAACAAGGACAAGAGCAAGGACAAAAATCAGAATAAGGATAAGAGCAAAGATAAGGATAAAAATACCAGATTAACAAAAAAAATAGGTGTAGAGGAATATAAATCTGAGATACAAAGTAAAGCGGTGGTAAGTATCATGGGCGAATTTAAAACAGGCAAATCATCGTTAATAAATTCATTATTGAATGAAGACCTGCTAAAAGCTGCTATAACACCGGCGACAGCAAAAATAACCAAAATATGCTATGGTTCAGAAAGAAAAGTTTTGGTACATTTTAAAAATGGTTCTATACAAGAGTTTTCGGAATTAGCCTTTCATGAATTAACAGCTCAACAAAGTAATATGGCTCTTGGAGAGAAAAATATTCAGGATTCTATTGATTTCATAGAAATATTTATAGATCAGAATATTTTAAAAAATATTATTTTAGTAGATACACCAGGGCTGAACGTAGATAATCCAGAGCATATAAAAACAACAATGGATTTCATCAATAATTCTGATTTCATAATTTGGGTTCTGAGTGCCTCCAAAGGTGTATCTCGAACAGAACTAAATGCTATTAAAGCCTTGAAGATTAAGCCCTTAGTTGTTATCAACAGAATAGACGAGATCGATGACGAAGAAGAGGATATAGAAAGCGTCATTGGCGAAATTAAAAAAATATTGCATGATTTAGTTACTGATACTATCGGTGTATCCGCTTTGTGCGCAATAGAAGGTAGAAAAAATAATAATAAAGAATTGCTAGAATTTAGTAATTTATATACTTTACTGAAATTAATCGAAAATAAAGTTATCAACAAAGACATTTTTTGTAAAAATTGGATATAAAAGAAAAGTGAAAATTATAGATATTTTATGCAAGTTTATGTTATAATTAAGGCGTATTAACATAGAATAAATTAGAAAAAAGTAGATATTTAAATTACTCTGATGTTATGAATATAGAAAAGGAGATGCTCAATCATTGAATACTGTTGAACAAACACTGCGATATATTTATTTAAAGTATGGTGAATCAGTTTTTTTAGATTCAGAAAGATTTAAATCATTAATTAGAACCAAAATGAAAGGAGTAGATGAGTCAATAATATGTATGGCTATAGATCAGGGAATTGCTCTAAAAGTATCACAAACTGTCAAATCGATTAATGATACAAATAGCGTAGAAAATATAGTTAATAATTTAGTTTTAGTACATAAATGGAAGCGTATCATAGCCTTAAAAATAGTTAACTGTTTTGTAACAGCAAAATTTGGCACACCAGTAACCAATACAGGCTTGAAAGAACATCAGTTTGTAAGACAACCGGTTAAATTAGCAGACTATGATAAACAAATGTTTTACATTTCTAATAAAGTTTTAATTCAATATAAAGGTAAACGGATGGATGTAGCAATACCAGATGGCGTTACCGAAATAGCACCCAAAGCATTTTTTGGCTTAGATATAACCGATGTTTATATACCTAATACGGTTGAACTTATAGGTGCAAACGCATTTGCTGAATGTAAAAAACTTAGAAGCATTGAAATACCAGCCAGTGTAACTAATATAGAATATAGTGCATTCAAAAATTGTAAAGCATTGGTTTCCGTTAAATTTAATGATGGTCTCCTCATGCTTGGGGCCGAAGCTTTCTATGGCTGCAGTGATTTATCTTCTTTACAATTGCCAAGATCTTTGACCACGATACCTAATTGTGCATTTGCTATATGTACCAGTTTAGTTTATGTGGAAATTCCTGATGGTATCTTAAATATTGATATGTTTGCTTTTGCTTTATGCTCTAACTTAATAGAAATAAAAATTCCACTAGGCGTAACCACTATTGGCTCTTATGCATTTGCTTTATGCTCTAACTTACTAACTTTAGATTTACCAAAAACTATATTTACCATCGAAAGTAACGCATTTCTAAAATGCTCTAAATTAGAAAATGTTCATATTGATAGCTACGAAATAACTTTAGGTAACCAAGTATTCGGTGAGTGCTCAAAGCTGAAAAGTATTAATCTACCTAAAGGTCTGAAATCTCTAGGCAAGCAAGTCTTTTATAGGTGTCACGATTTAAAATTTGTGACTTTACCATCAACAATCAAAACTATTCATGAAACAAAAGTAAACTTTAGTAGTACACAGTTTATCTCCCATGCCAATGCAATATGGAAGCTATTAACCTAATATTGTTTAAATAGAAAAGACTACATGATTTTTGTATGTAGTCTTTTTTTTGTACGCTTTATTAGCATAAGCTGGATGAACTATTTTTTGTATGCTTTATTAACATAAGCTGGATGAACTGAATATAAAATCACCAAAATGAATTGTAAAAATCAACATAATATCAATTTTATATAGTTTTCTAACAATAATAGCGATTGACAAGATTTTTTTAGTATTATATAATTTTAATAAGTTTTTAATATCTACAATCACATTGTTGGCTATATCTCCATTAATGAGTTTGGCCACAACTTTGAATCATGAACCGATTAATGATTATTTCAAAACACTAAATACGGAGATCGTTAAGTCGGCTGAATTTGTTAATTGGACGCAATTCGGTTCTGGTAATGCCGGATATTCGGAAGCCGTATTTATACATCCAACAGACCCTAATATAGTATTTAATTTTCCGGATATGTTCAATTCATATCGTTCAACTGACGGCGGATCAACATGGCTTTCATTGACACTCCCCACGCCTAAAGGCGGGGGATTCTAAAGTAAAAAGAAGTCAGATGAATTGGGACTTTTTAAACCATGGAGTCTACTTATCAGAAGACGGTGGCCAAACATGGAGTAAAATCAATATTGGAATTAGTAGTTCTACGCAAATTTTCGATTTAGCATTTGACTCACAAAATGAAGATTTATTATGGTTAACACACCATGGTAGCGGATTTTTCAAAGGAGAAATTAATCGAGAAAAAGCACCTAAATAATTTGAAAAATGCTATATAATAGGAAGCTAGTCAGCACAACATGGCTAAGAAACGGCTGACGAAAGGAATAACTAGGGGCTGTCACACTAACAACCTAAAAGTTAACTAAAATATCAATATTGGAATTGGTAGTTCAACGCAAATTTCCGATTTAGAATTTGACTCACAAAATGAAAATTTACTCTGGTTAACACACCATGGTAGCGGATTTTTCAAAGGCGAAATTAATCGAGAAAAAGCAACTGACTGAGAGATCAAAACACTATATAATAAGAAGCAATTTACCTTTGTGGTAACAAAAACTTTTATGCACGCTTTCTCCCTCCGTCAACTTACGCTGACACCTCCCTCCCGGATGGAGGCACCGCTTCCCCGCAATTTTTTGAAGCTC
>MDSO01000137.1_pt1 | contig 11155 bp, 2 predicted proteins | sample 1005691 | NCBI WGS metagenome assembly MDSO01 (sample SAMN05526595, study PRJNA338239) | gut metagenome | isolation source: stomach gut content | host: Acanthurus sohal | place: Saudi Arabia: Red Sea | collected 2011-04 | reverse complement strand
TCGCAGTGTCGCTTCGCTCTTTTACTCTATCCGTCCGCTTCGCGGCCACCTTCCTCAAGAGGAAGGCCTAAGTACACGCTACCTTTTAGTTATCACTCCATGCTCTATCCTTCGATAATTTTACTCTATCTGTCTGCTTCGCAGTGTCGCTTCGCTCTTTACTCTATCCGTCCGCTTCGCGGCCACCTTCCTCAAGAGGAAGGCCTAAGTGCACGCTACCTTTTAGTTATCACTCCATGCTTAAGTGCACACTACCTTTTAGTTATCAACCCCTAGCTCTATCCTTCGATAAAATTATATACTTTATATTTAAATTTGGCCTTGAATACCGAGGAAAAATTTGGTAACATCACGAAAAATTCAAATTTAGAAAGGAAATATCATGCCACTACAATACGATAGCTCACTAATACCAAAGGCCAGAGAATTACGACACAATGAAACCAGAGAAGAAAAACGTTTATGGTATAGGCATTTAAGAAAACATTCAGGAAACTTTCAACGACAAAAAAGTATTAGACATTATATAGTTGATTTTTATTCTTATCCAGCAAAACTAGTTATAGAATTAGATGGATCACAACACAATACAGAAGAAGGGATAGAATCTGACGCAAATAGAACTGTTGCATTAGAAGAATATGGATTGGAAGTAATACGATTTGATAATAGCGAGATATGGAACCATTTGAAAGAAGTGTGCAAGATAATTGACCAAAAAGTAGAAGAGAGAATAGAGAAGCAACGCACTTGACCTTGATCTTGACCTTTTCACGCAGGTGTGGGGCGGATCCATTATAGACAGAGTATCTTCCTTTTAAGGATAAGGAAAATGAGGGCGCCAAAAAGCTCCTCGACGAAAAGAGGAGCAGGAATACGCAAATGACAAAAATATATTTAGAACCTGCAAAATTTACAATTTACTTGAAAGCAACAAAAACTTGTATGCACGCTTTCTCCCTCCGTCAGCTAACGCTGACACCTCCCCCGCAATTTTGTGAAAACGGAGGGGCGTACCAAGCAGCAACTGAGTGAGGGGTTCTTCTGGTGCTGTTGTTCCGCAATTTTTCTTTACACACTTTTAGTCGTCCACTGCTCCGTAATTTTGCACAAACTTCCGGAATGGCACAATGTGGTGCAACAGACTAAGGGGAAGCAATGTAGTGAAAAAACTGTGGGGAAGCGGTGCCTCCCTCCGGGAGGGAGGTGGCCGCGAAGCGGACGGAGGGAGAAAGCGTGACTTCGATTGTAGTTACTACTGTAAGTTTCATACTTGACCTTTTCACGCAGGTGTGGGGCGGATCCATTATAGACAGAGTATCTTCCTTTTAAGGATAAGGAAAATGAGGGCGCCAAAAAGCTCCTCGACGAAATGAGGAGCTTTGATGCGTACTTGACTTTGCATTTGAACTTCGAGCTATCGGATTCTTATGGCGTTGGTGCTGACCAACTAACGCTATATCCATCCGAAATTTTTTGTGCAGAAACTGTTTGCTCATTTTTTTCACCTTTTTGACTAAATATAATTTTAAAATCATAGTTTCCGCCGGCAGTAGTAGTCGAAGCTTTGAATCCATTTTTAGTATCTGAAAAATCTTCCACAATCTCAAATGTAACCTTTTTGGTTAACTCTTTTTCCGCTAGGATCGTAGCAATTTTTGTAGCCAGTTGGGCATTTACTGAATTAATAGTATTTCCTGGATCATCCTCGCTTGTTTCGATAGTAAAGCTATTTGGATTTTTCTCGTCAATATAACGTACGGATTCATTCACGGCATTGATAATTACCGGATCACTTACATACGGCGCTGGTATTATTTTTGCAGTTATAGGATCATCTAATAATACTGTATAAGTGTTTGCTACCGAAACGCTAGCAATAAAATTTTCATCGTTAGTAATTTCCGTAATCTCAGACATGATCCCTGTAGCAGATCGACCTTGAAGACCGGTTACATTATCAATATTCATAGATAAAATAACTTTAAAGTTCAATTCGCCCTCTGTTCCTTGCACAATTGCTCCATCCGAATTGAGTGTCGCACGAACCGGTGGCTTAGTTATCGCATTGTCATTGTTTAAGGCTACATCAGTAAGATCGGTACCTGTTAAGTCTCCATTCGAAACTGAAGCGCCTGAATTATAAATATTTACCGTTATATCCGGATCATTTATCAACTCTTCTATCTGCTTCTTAATATTTCTAGCAATAACCTTTGTATTTATTCCTGTGGTATCTCCATAAGTATATAAATTATCTGAAATTTCGAATTTCTCTTTATTTACTATTATGGATCGAGCCGCATTCTTGATATCTGCGGTGCTTATATTATTCCATTGGTCTTCTTGCGGAGCTATCATTACTTTTAATGTTTGTGGCGTTACAAATGATGGACTTTGATCAGAACTAGTCACACCCGGTTTGATAGTCCAAGTAACTTTAGTTTCTCCAGAAGATATTTGATCGGTTAATGTAACTGTAAATCCTTGAATAGATCCTTGATCATCTTTTGTCGGCTCTGTATAAGCTGAATCGCCTGAAGGGCTAATTGGTAAATCTGAAACTTTAACAGTAATACCAAGATCATTACCCGTATCGGTCTGAGTACCAATCTTATTAATCATATCGGAAATTAATGTTTCAATATATTCTATTATATTAGTGTCGGTTGCCTCTATCTGATTTTTTACGTTGTCACCATCTAATACTAAACTAACAGGAAGAATCGGAAGTTGATCATTTTCATCACCTTCTGTTAATGTTAATAACTCTATAATCGCTTCAGCAGTCTCGCTTAACGGATTAGATGGAATTTGATTGCTACCAACTGTAACCGTTTTCACCCCTTTTAATTTTCTATGCGTATTGATAAATGATTCATAAGCTGTATTAAGCGTGTCCAATGCGTCTGTTAAAATCGTCACGGTCGCTGATGTATCGGTATCTGTGTGTACACTTTCCGCATTTGAATTTGCCGTTTCTAATTCATTTATTTTAGTATCTAAAGCATAATATTCTCCGTCGGAAATTCCATTAAGAGTACCTAGATCAGTCACTGGTTTTGTAACATCATCTTTAACAATTTCTTTTACTAGATCAATTCTGGCTTTTAAAACTGCTTTCGCAGCGACTATAGAAGTTTGCGTTCCTATTCCGCCGGTTGCCGTTACTCCATCTCCTAAAGCACCTCCAGTCTCCGGATTTTCATTAGCCATAACACGCTCAAACTGCAATTTACAGTATTTTAAATCTTCTGCTGCTTGTTTATAAGCTGTTTTAGCTGCTTCGATATTTTCGTTTGTGTCATCGTCAATATCCTTACGATGATCATATATTTCTATAGCTTTTTCATAAGCTTCCGTAATAAAAGCAATTGGTGTTTTTTCTTCATCCTGTGTTACGTATGGGTCAGTTTTACTATATTTAAATGTGCTAATATCTGCAGTTGTAACCCAGGCTACGCCATCCGGTATATCTCGACCTTCATGTTCACTTGGTTCAATATCTTTCAACAGTGCTACGTAATTCATTATACCTTCTAAATCTGCTTTTGCATCTTGCATTTGTTCAGTTTCTGTTGAATTATTAGTTCTAGTTCCATCTTTTATTTCAGCAATAGCTTGCTGTAATTCAGTTGTCTTATTCTTAAGATTATCAATTGTAATTGTTACAGTTACAAGTTCACTGTTTTCTAAATTTAAACCTAAAAGAGCATTTTGTGCATCTGTTAATTGTGCAATTAAATCATCGTAATTGTCCTGAGTTGTCCATTTTTTATTTTTAGATACATTTGCTGCGCTATTATCTATTACTAATCCAACATTTAGTAAACCTTCAGCTTTTACAATTTCATCCTTCAATAAATCTTTAGCATCCTTTATGGCAGTTTCTTGACCTGACTGTGCTTCATCAATAATGGTACCCGTCGCAGTTTGTAACGTTCCTTTCGCTGCTTCCAGCTCAGCTTCTGTAGGATTGATATTTTCTAAAACCGTGATAGCGTTCGTTATTGCAGTCTTATAATTCCCATAATCTGTATTTATAACCCAATGATAATTTGTCGAAATTTCTTGACCATTCTCACTCTCTTGAATTTTTACTACCTTATTACTATCCTTATTCTTTATAATCAAATCACTTGTTCCACCAAATAAAGTAAGCTCGTTAGTAGGTTGTCCATTTATATCTAATCCGATTAAGCTATACGCTCTACGAACAGCTGCGTACAACTCTTTATAAGCCAATACGATTTCTGTGGCCGGTCTGAATACAGTAGCGTTTGGCGCAATGCCTTCATTATAATTTTTTGTAGCCTCATTTAAGGCGGTTAAAGCAGAATGCAAAGCCGAGTCAGTTGCTGTTGAAGGATTTTTTGCAACTTCATTTTCAAATTCATCTAATTTGGTTTGAGCCTCCTGTATTTTGTCAATATATGTCTCAAGATCGCCCTGAGTTATCCATTTACAATTATCTGGAATATCGAGGCCATTATCATTGTACGCCACATAAGTTTTCGAAGAATTAGCGCTAGTACCTGTAATTAAATCGAATACCTCATACTCATATTCATTACGTGGCGTACCGTCAAATTTTGTATAAGTCTGTGTTGGTCTCGCTACATTGGCCATATAAACTAAATTATTTACCGTGCTCACAGCATCTTGAATGGCTAAGGCTAGATCAACAGAGTTGATAGTCGCAGTTCCATATTGTATTTGCGATTTTACTTGCGGATCTTCATCTAAGCATTTTCCATAAATATCTCGGCCATAGAACAATTCATAAGCTTCTTTAATTGCATCATGGGCTGCAATTAAATTATTTTCTAGATTATCTGCTCCGCTTGTGTTTTCAGCGATATGTGCTTCAATTTTATTTTCGGCTATATTTGCTTTTGTGGATATAAAATTTTGCGCATTAGTCTTAGCAGTGTTTAAAGCACTTATATTAGTTGAGGTTGCCCATAATTTTGTAGGTAAAACATTTGAGCCATCCTCACTTGTAACTATATCGCCCACTTTAATAATCGGCGCATAATCTTTTGGCTCAACAACTACATTACCTTGCTCATCCGTGTGGTCATATCCCGAATTACCGTTGTCAATATTATTTATATACGTTTGCATATGGTTTACTATCTGTTGATACGTTGATAATGCTCCATATTTTGCCGCATTCTCTAAATTAGTTATTGCAGTCTGTAAATTAGTCTTCGCTGTTTCTAAAAGATCCTTTGTTGTCGCCGAATTATTATATTCATTTACAGCTTCAGTAATTTTGTTAGCAATATCGCTAGTAGTAAACTCTTGGCTAGTTACCCACTTATCACCAGCATCCGGTTTGAAGTCGTTATTTTGATTATCTTCACCAGATATATAAACTCCTTGATTATCACTTACAAATATTTGGTTGTCAGATAAATCTAAACTAGGTTTTTGCTCTCCTTTTTCATTATACAAATGTTTACCCGCTAATTCTGCAGCAGAATTAATTAAAGCTAATAAATCGGCCTTGGCTTTTTCAAATTCTTCAAATTGTGTCTTTTCATCAGAGTTTTCTAAATTGACTGTACCTGGTTTGGATTCAAGCTTAGCCGCTTCGTTATTGAGATCTATTTGAGCTTCTAGATCGTCGATATAAGAATCCTCATTAGCTTTTTCTGTTAACACTTGATTTAATAAATCTCTAGTATCTTCTAATTCTGTGTTTAATTCCTCCAATTTAGTCGACGTTGTCCAATATCTATTATTTGGAATATTCGCACCTGCATTGTCACTCGGCAAAATATCTTGGCCATCTTTTTGTAAAGCTTTTAAAGTTTCAAGATAATTATTATACAGCTTAACTTTAGGATTATTACGAACAGCTACAACTTTCAATTTGGACGGTGCCAAATTGACTAGCTCAGCCAATGCTTTAACATTAGCGTCATCCGCACCGCTTTTTACAGCACTCCAAGCAGCTCTTAAAAGTTCGATATAAGTTTTATCATAATACTTTACAGGCGACCAATTAGCAATATCCTCTTCGCTAATTCCATTTTGCTCTTTATCCATACTTTCAAGAAAACTCAAAGTAAGCACATCGAATCCATCCGTTAATTCACTCACATGTATTGTGATTTCTTCCTCGGCGCTAATACTTGAAATTGTAAATACTCCATCCAGTCCTCCAAAAAGGTCTTCTATAATATTTTCTGCATCCTCCATCCAGGCGTTCGCACTAGATTCATCTACTGGTGTTTCGACTTTGGTTACTTTAAATTCTGCTACCGCCTGGTCTAGCCCTATTTTTGAAAGCTGATTAGTAAAATAATTCTCGTTTCTAGCATATGCTTCTACATGCTCCTTTTTTAACGTTTTAGCTTCGTTTACTAATTCCTGTACATTCCAGATAGCATCTTTTAAATTCTTAAACATTTCTGATGTTACCCAATAGTCATTTTCAGCAAGTTCATTTGTACTAGGCTGTCCGTTGTCACCATTTTTATACACTCCCTTTTCAGATTCAAAAACCTGGGCTGAGTAATTTAATAAAATATTTACTTTGTTTTTTAGGCCATCAGTTAAATCTTGAAGCGCCTTAATCTTACTTACCTCGTCAGTACCATCTTTTAACGTAACTGTAAATTCACTAACATCGGATGTAAAATTATTGTTATTCAATATTTTAGCTTGCAAAGTTTTGTATTCACTCTCATACCCTCCGGCTATATGCTCTTTCACAGCCGAATCGAAAGCCACCTTAGCGGATTCCAAGTCATATAACAGGTCGTCAAAATAATCGGAATTATAAGAATAGGATTTAAACAACTCATCCACAGGACGCACAAGCACTTTATCAATAACCTCGATAGCCCTTATTAAATTATCAGCCACGTCTTTTGGCACGAATGTAGTCGGTGCATCGCCATCATCGATTATTTTCTCAGGATCAGATGTGTCCAACTTTTTGCCATATAGTAGATTAGTAATCGGATTAACTATACCTAGTTCATCGTCGACAACATAAACGTCTACCGGAAAATAACTGGTTTTATCGCTAGTGTCAGTAATTTTGCATACTCTATTCTTAATTCCAGAAGCATTTTGTGGAGCAATTAAGCCGGAACTTTTTAAATAACCGAGTTCTTCTTTAGTATCAATAGTTACACTATCTAAATCTACTGTATAAGAATTACCGATATCAGCCTTAAATTTATTATACGCACTTCTTGCATCGCCAAGTTTAGTAGTTGGCTCGTTAGCTGAATCAGTCCCAAACTTAGTGCTTGCAATCTCTAAAGCTTTGGTGGCTGTTTCAAAATAATCTTTATTTTTATCCTCATCGTTTGGATAAGTTTCCTTTTCTTCTAACTTGTCCACAATTTTGTCGTACGCAGCTTCAGCCAAAGATATTTTTGCATATTGAGTTCCTGCATTTGGTTCACCACTTATTGGCGTTTCATTCATCTTACCATCAGACTTAATTTCATAAGCTATAGCTCGAGTTTCTTCTATTATATTTTCAGCTCGCTCTATCGCCACATTAAAGGCTCGCAAATTTTCAGACGAAATCCACTTTTTACTAGAAACAGATTCAAATAATTCTGCACCACTCCATGTATTAGCTGTAGGATTATAAGTCTGATAAGTAAATCCACCATCGTCCGATACCACAAGCTCATCACTCTTAACCGGATAAATAACTCCTGTGTCCGGATCTTTTTTTACCGATTCTCTTGCTGTTGTAATCTCTGCTTTTAGCAAATCTCTTGTTTTAGCATAAGTAATAATTGGTTTTTTTTCATCCTCAAAGTTTGACAAAGCATTTTCTGCGTCGTTTTCTAAAGTTTCTAATCGTGCTTTATCTTCAACAAACATTTGGGCCAATTTCTTTATTTGTGCTTTCATATCATCGTCTACATTAGGGTAATCCTCTATACTACTCTTTAAACTAACCAATTGATATAACGGTTCAATGGCGGCCTCTAGTGTCTTGACATCAGCTAACGAAACGTAGGAATAATCAGCCCTTATAGCATCCGGTTCTAATCCGGTAATCAACTGATACTTATTCACGTCACTAATTCCGTCCCCATCCGCTTGGGCCGAAGTTAATTTTTCTTTAGTTAAAGCATATATCCCATCGTCGGATATAAATGTTTTACCCGTTTCCGGGGTCATTTCAAGTTGTTTTATAATTTTTCCTTCCTTATTATATAGAGGCAATTCAAAATATTTATCAACATTTGTTTCGTCCGGATCATCAGGATCATCATTAAATAAATCAGTTTCTAACTCTGATATATACGCATTTAAGTCGGTCTGATTACCGGATTTAGCAGAATTATTATAATTATCTAAAGCAGTCTGCAATTTATCTACTTCTGCCTGAACTAATTCGGTTGTATAAAAGAATTTACCAGCAGCGGCATTGGTTGCGATCTGTTCTTGAGTGAGTGTAAGATCTCCAGATTCAGTTCCATTTTCAGATACAAGTAAATCATACGCATATTTTGCGGCCGCCTCTAACTTATCATGATCTTCTTGAGTTACCCAATAACTTGAATCGAGAATATCTATTCCATAAATTTCAGAAATGTTATAAAATACTTCACGTACATCTATATTGTTAAAACTGGTGTTAACATAATTCTCTATATCAAAATCACTTGGTTCGGATATTAAATTTAAGGCTTCTCCATCAAAAAGTTCAGTCTTATTTAAAGCGGTTTCACTAAAATCGGATTCGTCCACAATTTCAGGATCAGCCATTGAAGGATAAGGCTCACAAGTATAATAACCGAGATGGATTAAGAGTTTTTTAAGTTGATCGACTGCTTCTTGCTTTTTATGCTTTTGGCCTTCATGCGCCAAAATCTCGGATATAGTCTCTGTGATTTCGGTAGTTACATTTTCTATTTTAGTGTTTCCAGACTCCATAACCAACCCGGCTTTTACATTCTCCAAATAGTCTTCACGGGCCAAAGTGTTACCATCCGTATCGATGCCAGTATATTGATTCAGCTCCTCAAATAACGGCTTAAACTCATCCATTTGGTCGACCACTTCATCAATGGTATAATGTAGCATAGGAACCAAGTCGACAACGTCGGCCTTTGGATTGTATTCACCAGGTCTAGCCATACCAACTTTATATTTTTCATTAGTAACGATGGGTGCTATAAAATAATCTGCTCCTGCAGTTGAAAAATTTTCGTCTCGAGTTAAATCCTTGAGAACTATATCACTATGGCTTTCATATAGGATAATGCTATCGGCCTGCTCTTTTTTGCATGCAACAAAATTGCCCGATGCTTCTTGCCTAGCATAGAGGTAGATCGGATTTGGATCTGATAGACCGTAAAATAACTCTTGGAATAAGAGGGGATCGGCGCTTTTCTTTATATTCGGTAACTCCACTGTTATATTTTTCAGGCCTAGCATAGCCTTTGCTATCTGTTCCTGAAACTTTCCTTTTTTTATATTAGTTAAAGCTGTTCCCTTACCCTGTTCTGCACTACTAATGTACGTCACATATTTGGTTTCTAAATTAGTTATTGCAGTTTCGATCTCGCCTAAATCGCTGTAATTATTTAGGGTACCGCCGGTTATATCATTATATTTATATTTAGAAGAATCGGGCTTGGTTGCTACAATAAATCCATCGCCAAACATGTCTTTGTCCCATAAATCCACATGTATCTCTTCTTCGAATTTGTCTTGCATAGTTATAAATGGCCCGAAGTCAACATCTTTTAACACATTCATTACGACGGCGACAGCGTTGTCCAGTTCATCTTTTAAATCGGTATATACTTCTTCGGTTACCCAATATTTATCTTCTGCAATCTCATCCCCGGCTTCACTTACATAAATAGGTATGGCGTTAGTAGTTCTTAAATCGCCCGGCTTGGATGGAGTAGACCTACTTGAATTATCTATATATTTTAAGATAAGGTTAAAATAATTTACCTTACCAGTAATTGTATCTTCTATTTTATATTTAATTATCGTTTCTGGAGAATGGCCATGCACTAAGTCTATTCGCCCAAGTGTACGAAGACCAGAATAGATTACTCGGTCCTCTTCAAAAGCGGGCAACTCATTAACGAAGTACCGGCCACTTACATCGAACATATCATTGACGACTAATTTTATATTATCTGGCTTCCTATTATTCGGCCATATTAAATCCGGGATCGGATAGTTAGCAGCTAATCTTTTGTCGGTAATTTGGATCACTTTAACATTGCCTTCTAGATCCACTCCATTATATTTGTGATGTGTTGTCTCCCCTAATTCTATTTCTTTCTCATAGGATATTGTTGGTACATCCGAAGATATATCGATGTGCTTATCGACAGTATAAATTAATTTTTTTAGCTCATTAATTTTATTTATATAAGTATTTTCATCGAAGTTTACGTTTTGGCTTATCGTTCTCGGTTCTAATTCTTGGCCCATCACATAAATAGGCATAAATGAAGTTATACCAATTAAGGATAGAACTACGTGTTTTCTATATTTTTTCGCCATTTGAAAATTCCCCCTAATAAAAAATAAGTAATAGCTTTTTAATCTCTTAATTACTGTGTGACCACTCTTAACAAAAAAATCTGTGGCCTACCAATGCTAAGCTACAGATTTTCCTTATACTTTTTTCTATTTTCAATGTTTAATCGTTCTAAAATCTATTTATGAAGTGTCGGTTTTATAATGTATTGCGCAAAAAATACTAAGGTTAAAGTTTTTTTATTTTTTCTAAAAAAAGTATAAGATGGTATCTAAGCGATATGTGCTCATAATAAAAAATTATGATGGAATGTGCTTAGATTAATTAAAATTTTTAAGGTATGTTAGGCAATCATCGGTTGCGTTTATTTAACTTGTCCGATACTTAATATATCGGATAGAAGAGTTAATACTTTAGATTTTTTTACAAAAAAAAATAGATTTTTTCAAAATATAAGCCAATCCATTGTAATCAAAGGTAGTTTTGCAATGCTAGCCGTCATAAAGTGACAGTACTGCAACTCTATCCAATAGCTTCGATTGAGAATGTTAAATACGAAGGTCAAGTACTGCAGCTGCACTTACTTCGTTTAAGTTTTTTGTCTGCAGTTTTTGCAGAATATACATTCATTGGCCACTTTATAGATACAACTGTGTA
>MDSO01000136.1_pt1 | contig 11271 bp, 8 predicted proteins | sample 1005691 | NCBI WGS metagenome assembly MDSO01 (sample SAMN05526595, study PRJNA338239) | gut metagenome | isolation source: stomach gut content | host: Acanthurus sohal | place: Saudi Arabia: Red Sea | collected 2011-04 | reverse complement strand
ATTTTTGATGTGCCGATATCTGGGACGCATGCACACAGTTGGGTAATGAGCTTTGATTCGGAGTTGGAAGCATTTCTAACGTATGCTAATATTTTTCCGCAAGCTGCCATTTTGTTAGTGGACACGTATGACACATTAACTTCAGGAGTACCGAATGCAATAAAAATTTTTGACGAGATGCGAGAGCAAGGAAAATTAACTGGCTTATACGGAATTAGGTTGGATAGCGGAGACTTAGCATATTTATCCAAAAAGGCCCGCCGAATGCTCGATGCAGCTGGACATGAAGAGGCTATAATTAGTGCATCGAGTGATTTAGACGAAAACTTAATTACGGACTTAAAGCTTCAAGGAGCAAAAATTACTTTATGGGGTGTTGGAACCAGATTGATTACATCAGAAGGTTGGAGCGCTTTTGGTGGGGTATATAAAATCGTGGCTTGTAAAGACAAATATGGCGATTTTATTCCGAAAATAAAACTTTCCGACAACGCTGCCAAAGTCACGAATCCGGGCATAAAAAAAGTTGTCCGTTGCTATGATACAGAGCATCATAAAATTAAGGTGGATTTAATAGCGTTAGATAATGAAAAATTCGATGAATCTCAAACTATTATTGCTTCGGATCACAATGCTAGATGGAAAAAAATGACTCTTCATCCTGGCCAATTTACTTTGCGTGAACTTTTAGTTCCTATTTTTCAGGCCGGTGCTTGCGTTTACGATTCACCTACTATTTTGGAGATAGCCGAATATGCTAAGTCTGAAATGAATACTCTTTGGGAAGAGCATCTACGTTTTATTAATCCAGAAATAATGCCGGTAGATTTATCCGATAAGCTTTATCTTTTAAAAAATGATATGCTAAAGAATTTTGATATTTAATAGCATTGCGCATCTATGTTTTATTAATCTAGAAATAATGCCAGTAGATTTATCCAATAAACTAAATCTCAAACTATTATAGCTTCTGATCACAATGCTAGATGGAAAAAAATGACTCTCTATCCTAGCCAATTTACTTTGTGTGAACTTTTAGTTCCTATTTTTCAGGCCGGTGCTTGCGTTTACGATTCACCTACTATTTTGGAGATAGCCGAATATGCTAAGTCTGAAATGAATACCCTTTGGGAAGAGCATCTACGTTTTATTAATCCAGAAATAATGCCGGTAGATTTATCCGATAAGCTTTATCTTTTAAAAAATGATATGCTAAAGAATTTTGAAAAGGGGCTGTAGTATTAACAATTCCAAATATTAAATTCCGGATGACAGAAAGACGATGTAAACTTGCAAAATTTACAATTTACTTGAAAGCAACAAAACTTGTATGCACGCTTTCTCCCTCCGTCAGCTAACGTTGACACCTCCCTCCCGGAGGGAGGCACCGCTGCCCCGTAATTTTGTAACTTCTTAAGTTCCCGGCTATGCCCATGGAAGGGAAGCAGGTTGCCCACACTCTTAGTGAGCTACGCAAAAAGATTCTTAAGTTCCCGGCTATGCTCCCGGAGGGAGACACCGCTCCCACGCCATTTTATTTTCTACGGGAGCCGTCGCCGAGAGCTGTCGTTAAATGACAGAAACAGAGTGCGAGCCTTTAATTTTTGGAATAAAAGAAGTTATACACTTGCCCTTTGCACTTGAACTTAGCTATTAATGGGGTCGGCGCAAAGGGTAATTTTAGGTTATTAATGCGACAGCCCCTGTCAGCGAAGCTGACTGAGAGGTTAAATAGCATTATCCAAAATTTGTTTGTTAACAATAAGCTTAAAAATTTTTTAACGTGGTATAATAAAAATGTAGTCATCTTCAGGAAACGGTTACAAAATATAAAAACAAAGGAGAAAAATATTTTATGAAATACAATATGAATTTTGGCTGGAAATTTTTTGATGGTCATGCTGATCCGGGAGAAGAAGAAACCCCCTCAATAATATTTGAAACGCTTTTACCCAAAAAGTGGACCAAAGCGGGCAGTTTTAATCTTTCCATGCCAAAGTATGATGATAGCCAGTGGGTGGATGTTCAATTGCCACATGATTTTGTAATAGAGAGAGGGGTTTATACTAGTGAGGTTCCTTTTTCTATTGGTTCTTTAGCCACTGGTTGTGGATGGTACCGCAAGACTTTTAATTTACCAGAAGGGGCGCTTGGGCAAAGAATATTTCTAACATGTAATGGAATATACCGAGACAGTCAATTATGGTGCAATGGTGATATAATCAAAAGAGAGCTTAGCGGATTTAATAGTTATCGGACAGAGCTTACCGAAACAATAAATTACGACAAGCCGTCTACCTTAGCTATATTTTGTGATGCGACCGAACCTGAAGGATGGTGGTATACAGGTGGTGGAATTTATCGAGACGTTTTCTTAGAAATCGTACCGAAATTATGTTTTGTACCAGAAGGAATATATGTGAAGCAAACTGGTGTAGATTTGTCAACAAAGAATGTTGAATTTAGCGTCCAAATAGAGGTTGACAGCATGATGGAGGAGGAAGAAAACTTTACTTGTCAAGTAGAATTTTTTGATTCTAATAATCAATGTGTGGCTAACCAAACCTTTTTAGGCAAAGCCCCTGCATGCAAAATACATTATTTTGAGTTGCCTATGTCGATCACAGATGCTAAGTTATGGAGTCCGGAAAACCCCCATTTATATGTAGCCAAGTTGACTTTAACTTCAGCGGCCGGTGTCGAGGTTTACGAACAAAGATTTGGGCCGAGATTGTTTGAGTACGATTCAAAATCTGGTATGAAACTAAACGGAGAAGCAATTTTCCTAAAAGGTGCTTGTGGTCATGACGATTTCGCCGGTGTTGGTGTTGCCTGCAATCGTTCAGTCCATGAATATAAACTTGATAAATTAATTGAGATGGGTGTTAATTCTTATAGATGTTCTCATAATCCGCCCGATCCAGTATTCTTAGATCTTTGTGATGAGAAAGGCATCATTGTTATGGATGAAATTCGTTGGCCGGGGTTGTCCGAAGAAACGATGAAACCATTTATAGATATGATAAGGCGAGATCGTAATCATCCGTGTATTTATTCCTGGTCTCTATGTAATGAAGAGGCTGATTTACTCGGAAAGGACAAAGGCGTTAGAATTTTCAAAAAAATGATTGCTATCGGCAAGACTCACGATGATACTAGAGACTACCTAATGGCTATAAATGCCCGCTACAGAAACCATATATTAAATCACAGAGCAAAAGGATTAGAGCTTCCATTAAACGGGGTTAATTACATGATGCTACGAGATTTCGAAGTTTTCAATTTATTGAGCCAAGAAAATCCTGATGGCTGTTTTGTGAATACCGAGTTAATAGGGCTAGCAACAGTACGAATTGACAAATATATGAATAAAGCCCCCGAAGATAGACTGATAACACAAGCGAAAACGGTCAGCGCTGTTTGGCCGAACGAAGAAACTTACGCTAATCTCACCTGCTATGGCGATTGTTATCCACGTTGGGGACAAACTCCCGAAGAAGCCTTAAAAGCATATGTAGATCAGCCTCATATGTGTGGCCTATATATTTGGACTGGCATAGACTATCGTGGCGAGACTTTCCCTTACCGATACCCTAACGTTATTTCCCCTTTTGGCCTTATAGATTATATTGGTATTTTTAAAGATTGGGCCTACTATTTTAAAGCTCATTGGACTGATCAAAAATTTATTTGGCTTATGCCTTCAACGTGGAATTTAAAAGCTTTAGAAGGTGATTTAATTAAAGTTTACGCCATATCCTCAGTTAATGAAGCAGAATTGTTTTTAAATGGGAATTCTCTTGGTCGACAATCTAAAAATACATTGGACAACTTCTTTTGGTCTGTTCCTTACACCAAGGGTGAGCTGACTGTTGTAGCTTATGAAAACGGCTCAGAGATTAGCTATCATACAATTAAAAGCGCTGAAAAAGAGTATAGGCTAAAAGCTACATGCTCAAAGCATACTTTATCCGCAAATAGCGACGACTGCTCTTTAATTGAAATCGGCGTTTATGATAGATTCGATAATCCGGTTAATGACAGTGAAATTTTAATCGATCTAGAAATAATCGGCTCAGGTAAGTTGTTAGGCCAAGGAAATGGAGATATATCTAGCCTGGAGCATGACAAAGTACCGTATCGCCGATTATACGGAGGAAAAGCATTAGCCATTATCCAAAGTACAGATGATTTAGGCAGTATTAAATTAATTGTTTCGGCCGGTGGAGTTATTCCAGCAGAAATTGAAATCGAGGTTATAGCTACCGAAGATATGTTGCCACGGCTCCCATTTTAGAGGAGCTGTCAGCGAAGCTGACTGAGGGGTTCTTATCGTGCTGTGGTCCCGCCAAGTCTCTCCTTCTAGGAGAGCTGTCACGAAGTGCCTGAGAGGTTCTAATTATTTTTCTATAATAGCTAGATTTTAACAAACTTTTGATATATATTATTTAAGAAAGGAGGTTAATGTCATGTTAAAAGGCTTACGGACCTTATTATTTATGATATGTCACTTTATTGTAAATACACCGGGCAGAATAAAATATAGAGTAGATAATAAGGAACTAGATGTGGAGCAAAAAAAGTTATATACAGAAAAGATTTATCGAATCATGCAGAGCTTTTGTCGAGGGATGATAAAGGCATCTGGTTCGGAACTAATAGTTATGGGCGAAGAAAATTTACCAAGTGAACCGGGAAATCTATATGTATCGAACCACCGAGGATTTTATGATCCGATGGCCATAGCTGCGGTTGTAAATGATCCTTGTATATTTATTGGCAAGAATGGAATAAGTAAGATGCCGATTATTAGAACTTGGTTTACTGCGATAGGTAGTATATATATAACGAGAGAAGATGCTCGTCAAGCTTTGGAAGTTATAAAAAAGGGAACAGAAGAGTTAAAAAATCACCAATCCTTAGTTATTTATCCAGAAGGAACTAGAAGCAAAACTGGAGAATTAGGTGAGTTCAAAGGCGGTAGTTTCAAATTAGCATTTAACTCCGGTGCTACAATAGTTCCTGTGGCTATAAAGAATACAGAATGCATATTTGAAAATAATAAGTTCCCAAATATGATAAAATCAGCTATAGTGTATGTAAATATAGGAAAACCAATATCAGTACAGGACTTAAGTAGAGCGGAACAAAAGGCTCTACCAAAAAAAGTTGAAGAATATGTACAAAAACTATTTAATGAAATACCATAAAAAATCAAAAAATATGTACAAAAACTATTTATTGTGATATCATAAAGAGCTGAAGAACATGTACAAAAACTATTTATATTGTGATAGTATAAAAAGTTGAAGAATATGTACTAAAACTATTTAATGATATATCTTAAAAAATATAGCTAAAAAGAGATATCAAGCAGAAGTTTATTACTAAATCCGAAAAGGAGTGATGTAAATGAACCGAGGGATTATTTCGTTACTAACCGCTACGACACCGATAACAGATCAAGTTACGGAGGTTGCTGAGGTTGCTAATCAGGGGATGAACGGCTGGCTTGTTGCATTAATTTGGGTCATTGTTATTGGAGCGATTCTTACTGGTTTGTATTTTTGGGGTAAGAGAATCCAAGGACGGTTAGATCAGCAACAAGCTATGATAAATGAGCATAAACAAGCAACACAAATTTTTGTTATTGATAAAAAGAAGGATAAGCTGGCTAATATAAATTTGCCAAAAATGGTTAAAGAGCAAATACCGAAGAAACAGGCCAAAAGGCAAATGCCTGTAGTTATAGCTAAAATAGGCCCACAAATTTTAACTTTACTTTGTGATGAGAGTGTTTACAACGTCCTACCAGTGAAAAAAACTTGTAAAGTTGAACTGGCCGGCGTACTAATAGTTAGCGTATTAAGTGGTAAACTACCTCAACCGACTAAAACTGGCTTCAGACAAAAAATGCTAGTAAGAGCTAGCAAGCTACGTAATAAATCTGAGACTTTAAAAAACGACGCTGCCAAAGCCGACCAGGCTAGCAAAGAAGCTAAGGCGAAAAAGCAAGCGGAGAAAGCACAGCAAAAGGCTCAAAAACAAGCATTAAAAAATCAAAATAAATAATTTTAAGCCTAGTAACAAATACTAACCACTAAATGGTTATATTCTATACTAGGCTTGTTATATTTTAAGCAAATCTTTTATATTATAGTTAAAAAGGAGGTGTTTTATTTTAAATGATGTCTCAGGTGAAATATTATTATTATAATTTAAAGAAGCGTTTTGTTAACCATGATGTCAGTTCTAGAAGTGCTCAAATGGCCTATTATTGGATACTAGCTATATTCCCATTTTTGTTCATGATAATTAATATAATATCTTATATCAAAATCGATTCCATAAATTTCATGGATTACGTCCCAAAGGTAGTTCCTAGTATGGTGGCCCCTTTAGTTCAATCAACCGTAGATTCTATGATAGCACAAAGATCTGGTACCGGTATTTTGATCGGTGCTGCTTTGGCCTTATGGTCTACATCGGCGGCGGTTAATACTTTGATAAAAGGTATATACTTATCCTATGGGGTGGTGGATAGCAGAAATTTTATTGTTAGAAAAATTGCTGGTATGATGTACTCTCTACTTTTGGCCTTCACACTAATTGCTATGGTTGTCCTATTAATTTTTGGTAACAAAGTTGGTCAATATATATTAGGATTCATGTCTGGGAAATATCCGAAATCGTACGCTTTAATGTGGGATAGCACAAGATTAATGTTATCCTGGGTTTTAATTTTGCTCGGCTCATATTTCATTCACAGAGTAATACCTAGGCGACATATAAAAGATAGGTATTTATGGCCGGGGGTAGTATTTACAGCAGTGTCATGGTATGTGTTTTCATATATATTTTCAGCATATATAGACTCGTTTTCAAACTATGGATCTATGTACGGAAGCATCGGAGGAATATTCGTATTATTAATCTGGCTGTATGTAAACGGATTATTTATTGTAATTGGATCCGAAATAAATGCTATCATATTAATAAACAAAAATGTACCGTATAGAAAAATATTAAATTCCAGCGTCAGAGGTCGTATGTTTCAAAAGCATTGAGCACTTAGCACTTGATTTTATACAAAATTCAAGTGCGTCGCTTCGCTCTTTTACTCTATCCGTCAGCTTCGCTACCACCTTCCTCAAGAGGAAGGATTAAGTGCACAACTTCGCTCGAAGGATTGCACGGTAGCGAAACAAACTGAGGGATCGAAAGGAGAATAACATGAAAGAAATAACTTTAGAAGAAATAGGTGGATTCAAAATAGGACATGCATCTAATATCCAGGCCGGAACAGGGTGCACAGTATTTTTACCGGATAAACTAGCACCTTGCGGAATAGATGTGAGAGGTGGTGGTCCAGCATCGAGAGAAACAGAATTATTGAATACGAAAATGGCCGCCGAAGGATTGCACGGAATAATACTGTCGGGCGGATCCGCATATTCATTGGAAGCAGCAACTGGAGTTATGGATTTTTTAGAAGAACGAGGTATTGGATTCGATACAGGAATAGCCAAAGTGCCCTTAATATGTCAGAGTGCATTATTCGATTTAGGAGTTCAAAATGCGAAGACACGACCAGATAAATTAATGGGCTATCGAGCGTGCGAAAATGCTTTCGCCAATGAAAATGCCTTGGTCAATAAAAATGCTTTCGTCAATGAAAATGCATTGGCCAATGAAAATGCTTCAGCAAATGAAAATGCTTCAGCAAATGAAAATGCTTTCGTCAATGAAAATGCTTCAGCCAATGAAAATGATTTCGTCAATGAAAATGCTTCAGCAAATAAAAACACTTCGGCTAATCAAAATACTTTGGCTAGTCAGGTAGAAAATAATAAGAAAAGAATACATTCCAAAATTGAATCGGGAAACATTGGAGCGGGTACAGGTTGCAGCGTAGGAAAAATATTAGGCATGGAATACGCTATGAAAACCGGAATAGGAATATACGCAGCACAAATAGGTCCTGTAAAAGTAGGTGCAATCGTGGCCTTAAATGCATTGGGAGATATATTCGATGAAGAGGGCCAACAAGTAGCTGGATTACTTAGCGCAGACAAAAAAGGATTAAGAAGCAGTGAAGAAATGCTATATGAAATGACTCAAGCAAAATTTTTTGGAAGCAATACGACATTAGCCATAGTAATAACGAACTGCAGATTTAATAAATCTGATTTAAATAAAATAGCTGGCATGAGCCAAAACGGATATGCAAGAGCGATTAACCCTATTCATACAACCGCAGATGGAGATACAATATACGTGGCCAGTGTCGGTGATTTAGAAGCGGATATAAATATAGTTGGAACCTTGGCTTCTAGAGTGGTTCATCGAGCTGTTTTGAACGCCACAAAAGTCCCGAGTGCTTATGGATTTCCTTCGGCCCATAGCCTCTCAGTAAATGAGAGCTTTTAAAAAAATTTATTTCTTGAAAGGAGTTTTCATTATACTATGATCAACACAATAAAAAAATATCAGTCTGAATACAAAATGTACCCGCTAGCTACAGAAATTTTTGCGGATACTACAACACCAATTAATATTTTACGCAAGATCAACGAAATTAGCGATAACTTTTATCTATTAGAAAGTGTAGAAAATTCAGAAAGTCTTGGCCGTTATTCTTTTCTTGGATTCGAACCGCTTTTAAATATTAAATATAAAAATAAGATTACAACTATTAGTTCTAACGATCTCTTTTTAGAATCTACGGATGATCCAATTAATATATTGCGAGAATATGTAGACAAATATAAGTCACCTAAAATAGAAGGTCTTCCTCCTTTTACTGGCGGTTTTGTCGGGTACATGGCTTATGAAATGATCGGCTATGCTGAACCAAAACTAAAATTGCCCATTAATAATTTTAACGATTTCGAATTTCAATTCTTCGATAAATTGATTGCTTTCGATAACCTAAAAAAGAAGATTATCATCATTGTTAATATGAAATTAGATAATATTGAAAAACAATATAGGAAAGCTAAATTAGAAATTTCTAAAATAATTAACTTAATAAAATCTATCGATCTGCCTATAAAATCTAATACGCCGAAAATAGTAAATTTTCATTGCAATGCAGACAGAGATAAATTTTTTAAAATAGTCCAAGCAGCCAAACAATATATAACCGATGGCGATATTTTTCAGGTTGTGTTATCCAGAAGATTTGAAGCAGATTTTCAGGGTAGTTTAATAGACGCTTATCGCACTTTGCGAGTAAATAATCCTTCGCCATATATGTATTTTATAAAAAGTTCGAATCTAGAAATTTGTGGCGCATCACCCGAAACGCTAGTTAAAGTACTAAATAATAAAGTCACAACTTTTCCGGTTGCTGGCACAAGACCTCGTGGTAAAACTTTAGCCGAAGATTTAGAATTTGAAAAATCTTTACTAGTCGATGAAAAAGAATTAGCAGAGCACAATATGTTGGTTGATTTGGCTCGCAATGATATCGGAAAAATTTCTAAATATAATAGTGTGAAAGTTGATGCGTATTTGAAAATTCATCGTTATTCCAAAGTTATGCATATAGCATCGATAGTTTCGGGACAATTAAAAGAAACTTTTGACTCTTTCGATGCTATTACTTCTTTGTTGCCAGCCGGAACATTGTCCGGAGCACCGAAATTTAGAGCCTGCGAAATTATTGCAGAATTAGAAAAAGAATCTCGTGGTATTTACGGTGGCGCTATCGGCTATATCGATCTATCCGGTAACTTAGATATGTGCATTGCTATTCGGACGGCTATCAGTGATGGTAAAAAAGTTTATGTACAAGCTGGTGCAGGAATAGTTTATGACAGTATAGAAATTAACGAATATCAAGAATGTGAAAATAAAGCCAAAGCTGTTATGCTCGCCATAGAAAATGCCGATCATATAGAATGATAGTCATGGATTTTGACACTTATTGAAAGAAATGCTCGCAACAACAAATTTTAACACTTATTGTAGAAAATGTAAATACTTTAAATGAAAAAATTTAGAAAAGAAGGAGGGGTTTTATGATTTTAGTAATTGATAACTACGATAGTTTCACGTACAATCTAGTTCAAATATTAGGAAAATATAATTCGGATATTTTGGTAAAAAGAAATGACGAGATCACAATAGAAGAGATAATAAATTTAAGGCCAAGTCACATAATTTTGTCGCCCGGTCCTGGCAAACCAGATTCTGCAGGAATATGCGAGGATTTATTAAGAGTGGTCGATAGCCAGTCATTAGCGATCCCGATCTTGGGAGTATGCTTAGGTCATCAAGCAATTTGTGAGGCATTCGGCGGAACCGTTACCCATGCGAATGAATTAATGCATGGAAAATCCAGCTTGATACAAATAGATAATGAAAATAAAATATTTGCTAATTTACCAAAAAATATAAAAGTGGGTCGCTATCATTCATTAATCGGAAAAAATTTACCTGAATGTATAGAAGTGATCGGAATATCAGAAAATCAAGAAATTATGGCGGTCAAGCACAAAAATCATGAAATATATGGATTACAATTTCATCCGGAATCTATATTGACCGAGGATGGAGAAATAATGGTGCAAAATTTTTTGAGCCTCTAAGTCACTTCGTGACATCTCCTTGGCCAATGACTTAGATATTGTTCCTACTTCGCTGGAGTTTGCGGAGCAACAGTACCATAAGAACCTCTCAGTCAGTTTCGCTTAACTCTATCCGTTTGCTTCGTAGCCACCTTCCTTAAGAGGAAGGCTAAGTACACAATTAGGAGGAAAATAGAATATGATAAATCAAGCTATAAAACAACTTTTGGAATTTAAAAATTTAGATTCTGACATCGCAACTTCGGTTATGAACGAAATAATGAACGGAGATGTAGACGAAGTCAAAATAGCGACATTTCTAACAGCGTTAAGAATGAAAGGAGAAACGCCGGCGGAAATTACAGAGTTTGTAAAAGTTTTACGCAGCAAAGCCTTACCGATGCCGATAGAAGAAAATGTTATAGACATCGTCGGAACAGGTGGCGACGGCGCAAATACTTTTAATATTTCAACAACCACAAGCTTTGTGGTTGCAGCTTGCGGAGCAAAAGTGGCCAAGCATGGTAATAGAAGCGTATCCAGCCGAAGTGGCGCTGCTGATGTTCTCGAAGCTTTGGGTATCAACATTAATACCGCCTCAGATACGCATAATATATTAGCTGAAACGGGATTAACATTTATGTTTGCTCCGTTGATTCATTCATCCATGAAATATGTAGCTTCTGCTCGGAAAAAA
>MDSO01000135.1_pt1 | contig 11287 bp, 1 predicted proteins | sample 1005691 | NCBI WGS metagenome assembly MDSO01 (sample SAMN05526595, study PRJNA338239) | gut metagenome | isolation source: stomach gut content | host: Acanthurus sohal | place: Saudi Arabia: Red Sea | collected 2011-04 | reverse complement strand
CCCCTACCCCCCCTCCCGGAGGGGGGTCCCGCTTCCCCGCAATTTTATTTTCTAGGGAAGCTGTCGCCGAGAGTTGTTATTAGATGACGGAAGCTGAATATAATCCTTCGTTTTTGAAGTTAATGCGACAGCCCCAGGGCACCCGTACTTTTAGTTAGCTTTGCCGAAAGATTCTTAAGTTCCCGGCTATGCCCCTACCCCCCCTCCCGGAGGGGGGTCCCGCTTCCCCGCAATTTTATTTTCTAGGGAAGCTGTCGCCGAGAGTTGTTATTAGATGACGGAAGCTGAATATAATCCTTCGTTTTTGAAGTTAATGCGACAGCCCCAGGGCACCCGTACTTTTAGTTAGCTTTGCCGAAAGATTCTTAAGTTCCCGGCTATGCCCCTACCGCCCTTCCCGGAGGGGGCTTTTTTTTTGCGCAAAAATGGTTCGAAAATAGTTCGAATGGGATTAGTAAGATTTCGCAAAACAATTCTTTTGCGAAAAGTTGCAGAATAGCCGAAAGGCTTATTATATAAGGTTTAATGGCAATTATGCGCAAAATAGAAAACAGCGAAAAGATGAATATGATAATATAAGTAACATTATGGAGGTTTAGTTAATAATCCGGACATATAATGTTGTGCTTCGAACGAGGGAATGGCCGGAAAAATGGGAAGAGAGCGTGTTTACAAAAAGTTAATATAAATACTCCCTCCGTCACTTCGTGACACCTCCCTCGGAGAAGGAGGCCAGGCCCCCCTCCGGGAGGGGGGGTAGGGGGGGAGAAAGCGATTTCCTTCCAAGAGAGTGAGTAAGGGGGAAAGAAAACGTGCATACATTCATTTAGGCCTCTAATAGGCTCATTTTCAAATTTTATTTTCTATCCACTTTTGTGATATGGTTATGTCGGTTCAAATGCAAATTTGAGCGATGTTCAAATTTTACTAGTTGTTGTTACTCATCTAAGTTGATTTACCTTGAAGTAACAAAAATTTTTATGTGCGTTGCTTCTCCCACTGCTCTGCAATTTTATGGCGGAGGGACAAAAAAAATGCCTCCAAAAAAGGAGGCACTCAACTAATTAACTTCTCTTTATTTTACTTATTATTTCCTGCCAAAAATTTCGCTTTTTCTCATTCTTTCTAACCTCGATAAGTTCTTCTTCAAAAATTATTTCCTCCTCTAAAATGATTTCCTCCACTTCGTAGCCGTCATTTTCATACTCTTCTATCAACTCTTCCTCAAACATTATCGGCCCCCTCTCACTCGACCTATCCGGATCCAAGTCAACAAACTCATCGATGAACTCTTCCTGGAAGTCTTCCTGAAAATCATAATCAAATTCTTCTTCGAAAATAAACTCTTCATTATACTCTTCGGTAAACTCTATTATCGGATCATCCATATTCATTGATATAGACGCTCGTGATGCTCCGCCTATTCTAATTGTAAAAGCATTTTTTTCATCGATACCGTCTCCATCTTGATCTAAGAATGTAACTTTATACTTATCCGCTGTACTAAAATCTTCATGTAATCGACTTAAAATATCTGCTTTATAACTAGTTTCGGATACAGTTATTGGCCTTGGAACCAATTGCGTATATTTCGTACTATCAATTGTAAGCGAAACAGTAAATTCAAAATCTTCACCAACTACTACAGTGCCCTCGCTAGTCAATATCTCTATATCTATTCCTGTGTCTGTTCCACCATTTTCATTTACGACAAAATGAGCGTCTTCAATTATCTTATCTAATTGCTCTTTAAGTTTACCCTGTGCAGCACTCACACTTGTCGACTCACCCAACTCCAACTTATCAATGCTGTCCTCTACCAACGTGGCCACGGATAATACATCCACCTTTTCAACATCAGACCATTCGTTTACTATCGGCGCTTCGATTTCTACACTTAACGAAGTTTCTTTATTTACATGAATATTTCCATTAGTACTGTCAGTGCTATTGTATTCAAATAAATAAGAATGTTCTGGATTAATTGCAGCACTATTGTCACTATCCTTTGTTTCTGTCAATTTAATTTTTAAATCCGCTCCAGAATATTTTGCATTTTTAACTTCAATATTTGAATCGGCAGTACTTCCGATTATTCCAGGTTCTGAAACAGTTGTACCAAGAGTAACTTCAACTTTAACATTGTCATTACCGATAATTTCTTCTAATAAATTTACTAGATAGTTTTGTGCTACGTTTTCATCAATTAAGTCTTGATTAAAATCGCTACCTGCACTTAAATTTGGAGAAGTTGTTTTTACTAAATTATAAGGTATAATAACTTTTTCCTCGGCAGTAGGTTTGAATAAATCTATAATCATCTCAGCAAATCCTTCTAAATTGACTTTGCTTTCATCAAAACCTGGAGATGTTGTCATTATTTTTAAAGGTCGATTTTCATTAGTAGGGACATCATCACTTCCTGGTTGCCCATCGCCAAGTACGCCATCATCACCTAATTGTCCGGCCACATCTTCGAAGGCCGCATTTAATTCCGAAAGTTTATCATTACGAAGACCATTATTTGGCACAGTCCGTCCATCTTTGGATCCGCCAGTTAATTGCTCTGCGGTCGTGGCATTGTTAATTGTAGTTTCTACAGAATCTATTATAGATTCAAGAGTAGTTAACTCACTATTACCAGTGGCAACATAATATCCACCAATTTTAACTCCGGCTTGCGCTGCGTCGGAATCTGTTACGCTACCTGAAGCACCCGTATTTCCATTGTTATCAACGGTGTCTGAAACTTTATGTACATTGGCCATAAAAGTCTCAATTTCAGTTACACGTTTTTCAAGAATATCTTTAGCTACTTTAATTTTGTCTAAGGTAGTTTTAGTTCCGTTCTTATTGCCATGTACATGCGTACTATAATCTAAATTCTTAGTTGCTGTTTGTTCATTACCTGACTCATCAATATACTTATATGTATATGATGAGTCTCTTTCAATTATAGCAGTAAACTCGGCGACGGCCACAATTAATTGGCTTGTGTAATGACTAGCTTCTGAAGTTGTTTTTATCGGCTTACGATATGTAGCATTTGCGTCTGGAAGTAACTCTTTCAATTTATCTAACGGAGCTGTAGAAGCAAAGTTTTCGCTAGCGGAACCAGAATTACTAACTTTATCAATATAAGGAATAGCTACATTTGTAATCCAAGGTACATGATCCTCGACATTTTCACCGTTAGAACTTGCTTTAACTGTGGCTACAAAAGTGTTCGCTTTATCTATAGCTGTTTTCAATCTAGCTCTCGCTTTAACGGCGGCGGCCAAAGTATCACCCGTTTCTAATTTGCCAATCTTAGGCTTAGTATTTGGTCCTACCGTTATATCTGCTAAACTGGCCGTAAGTTCGCTAGTTAGCTTCTCTATATCCGCTAGGCCTACTGTACCATTTTTCAATTCCGCATTATCTATTGATTTCATCGATACATTAATCAGACTTGAAAAAACATTATACAACATCGACGAAGTATAATATCCTATTACATCGTCACCCGTGAAACTTATGGATAATGGCATGCCTTTATAGTCTGTACTCCAATAATCTTCATAATCATGATTTAATGCTGAATCAGTCGGTTCATATTTTGAATTTGCAACACCATCACGTAACAAAATGGATTTATTTAATACTACTTTCAAGGCTTCTATTTTTTCTTCAAATACTGTTGCGTTTCCGGTACCACATAGCTGAGCATTCGATAGTAAGCTATTTACATATTCTTGCATCACCCTTACGGCTTCCCCCATCGACTCGGCAGAATCTGATGTCTCATGCACTTTGGCCAAATGCTCGAGTGTAGCCTCATATCGCTCGTACGTTCTTGTTGCTACCCAATGTTCACTTCCCGCCACTTCTATTCCGCTTTTGCTTGGACTATTTCTTATTAATGTAACTTCTGTATAGTCAGTGTTTGTTAAAACAGCGTCGACGGCGGAAAAATCGGCCCCATTTATAGTGTTATCCACTTCAGCTTTAAAAGAATTAGAATCATATTTCATACCAATTAAACTATAAGCTGTCTTCAATGCATTGGCCAATTTTATTTGAGCTTGTGTAAACGCAGTGTTAGTCTCCGATCCACCACCACCACTTGTTTCGGCAGTTTTTACTGTTTTCTCGAAAGTAACTTTAGCTGCTTTTAGTTTTTCGGTCATTTCAAATAATTTATCTTCATCAGGCGTAGTTAAATCTATGGCCGCCTGAGCTTGTGCTATAACTCGTATATAGGTTAATAAATCACTTAAATTATAATATTTATGGGTAGCCTCAACATCTAGTCCATTTTTTGCACTGACTTTTGTTATAGCCGTATTATCTTCTTCTGAACCAGTTGACGGTATACCTAAATATTCTTTTTGTTCTATTGAAGTTCCAGCGGAATTTTTGGTTGGCCCATATTTAATCGAAATTTCTACGCCCGGTAAGAATAAGAACGAATTAATGTGCGCATTGGCTTGATTAACCAAACTAGTAATTTCCGCTGTAAGAATACCCTCGGATCCTTTTTGTATCTGTGCCACTTTATCGGCGATAATCGTACCATCAATCTTTCGGCCATAGAAAGTTTCGAATGCTGTTTTTAATTTATCATGCTCGCTAATTAAATCCTCTAGTGAGATAGTAATAATTCGATCTTCTAAATTAGCCTTTTCATGTAATAAGGTTTTCGCTTCAGCCAAGTAACGAGACATAGCTTCTACATGTTCAGGTTTGGCCCAATATTTTAACGGTGATACGCTCGCTCCACTAGTTGCCTCCACTATTTCGCCTAATTTAGGTATTGGCATTTGTGCTGATCCAAGTGTGCCGGCGCTGGCCGAAGGATATCCATCCGAACCGAGTTCCATATCTAAAATATATTGTCTGATCGTTTTAATAAATAATTCGTATTGTTCTTTCGCTCCATATTTAGCTTTACCTAATTCAGCTAGTAAAATAGTAATCTTTTCATGTTGCTCCGTTAATTTAGACGTTTCAGTTTCTGAATTATTATATAGATTCACTCCTGCTACTAAATTAGATTTGGCCGTATTAAACAATGTGCTTGTGACCCATCTCTTTCCGCCATCCGGTATATGATTGTTATCGCTAGGGGTAGAATCCGTACCTTGGATATCTGCACCGTTTAGATAACTAATTAAAATTGGATCTGAATTTTTTTGAATACTTTCATCTTCTATTAACTCGCCGTTTTCAACTTTGTATTTGTGCAGGCCTATTAAGTATGCTAAATCATCTATTTTAGCCTTTAAATTATTTAGCGCTGTAGTACGAAGTCCTTCATCCGCAGCGCTCATCTTACCCTCTTGCGGAACAAATTTGCTTACAACTTCAGATTTTTGAATTAAATCATTTATTTCACGCTTAAAATATATTATCTGTTGCAACTCATCATTATCGTCTTCAGGAATTATTGTAGTATCTAATAATAGTGCAATATCCTTATAAAGTTTCATTAACTGATCGTATTTTGCTGGTTCTAACCAATATTCACTTGGTGCTGTCATGGATCCATTTTTACTATCCGATTTTAGCGGATCAGACTTTTCCATTTTGTTTTTCAGTGTAATATAAGCATTATATAATGCTATCTCTTCTGAATCACTATCCAAAGTTAAGGATTGTGCTTCTGTTTGGTATTCGTTCATGACTGCCTTTAACTTTTGTGCTTTATCTAAATCATCATCATTGCTGGTATCCGCCAAAGCTGTTTTGGCTTTTTGAATAACCTCATATAATTTGTCCGCATATGTTTTGTCGACATATTTTATTGGATTAAGAGCAACTATTTCTGCGCTATCGAATCCGTTATTATGATCATCTTCATTTTGTAAATATTCCAGCGTTAATGCATCTATTCCGCTAGACACATTGCTGATTAAAAGACTCGAGCGCAGTTCTTCAGCTTCTGTAATCAGATCGTCAGTTAATTCTGGCGCTTCATATTTAGTAATTACAAATTTATTTATCTCCTCTTTAACTTTGTCTAATTCTTTAGTAAAATATTCGTCATCGTTAAGATATCCTTTAATGTGCTCATTCTCTTTAGTAATCGACGTGCTATTTGCTGAAAGTACAATACCCTTTATTTTGTTAATCGCTTCTATTAGATCGCCAGCTATTTCAGGATTTACCCAATATTCGTTAGGATTCAATGGTGTTTTAACGTTGCCATCTTTAGGTTTATCAATACCATCTTGATCAGTTTCATGTATTCCGTCTTTGGAATATTTATAATGATCCGTGTTAAATTCAGCTGAATAATTATCACCGACACTTCCAGTTATTGTAATCGGATACTTAGTATCACCTATGAAAGTAGCAATTTCGCCTTCATGTATAGGGTTTGCTTTAATAGCACCGTTTATGCTCTCTGTACTAGTAGTATCTGATTCTTCAATATAGCTTGTAATTGTACTTATTTCTTCTTTATAATCTCCGGCCAAAATATCTTTTTTAGAATTATTGAAGTCCGTAATGGCTTTTTGTAAATTTTTGTATTCTATAGATTCTGTTAAATAATTCTGATTATCTTGTAATTCTTCCAATAAATATTTGTTCGGATTTGCTATTAATTTATCTACTGCTAAAAAAGCGTCGCTTAAGTTTTTTACTTCTGCTTTCGTTACGTATTGTGTAATTAGATTAGAGGCTTCACCGTCTTTAGCTTCAACATTTGTTTGTAATAAAGCATTTCCTGTGATATTAATGATTCCGTCTTCTGATTGATGGACACCGATTGGAAAATAGCCGGTTATGTTATCATCGCTTTTGATAGCATAAACAATTTTTTTGACACCTGTTTGGGCTGTTGTATTTCCAGTTACATATCCATTTAATTCAGGATCCGGAGTATCGGCTCCTGAATCTGGTTTGCCGAGTATATTTTTAAACCTTTGTAAAGCAGCTTGAGCATTTCCTATGCTAACATCTATCTCCTTGTAATTACTTTTAAATTCTTCTGTCGCCTCCTCTAAGGATTCAATAGCGTCTTGAAAGTAATCCGGATTAGTTTTGAATGCACTTAAGAAAGTCGAATCAAAACTTACTGATTTATATTTATCAGTCTCGCCTTCAACAAGTTTATCTTCGGTTAATTTTTTAGCTTCGGAACTATTAGTTTCTATAACAGTCGGACTACTAATTGTTAATATATTTTCTGCTGTTACAATAGCGGTGTTGTAAGTTTTTAAATCGTCTTCACTTACCCATTCGCAATCAGCAGGAATTAATCCTTTATTGATCCATCGATAATTAACTGGATCATATTCTTCGTAAGTAAATCCGCCATCTTTGGATAAGACAACTTCTTTGTGCTCCGGATCAATTTCATCTTCACCTAAATAAAGTATTCCATTTTGTATTCTAACCATATCTCGAGCGCTTCCATCGGCTGGACTAGTACTTGTATGTGAATCCGGATCATCACCCCAAAGAGCAACTCTTAAATCGGTTCGAGAATCTTGCGGATCGCCATCGTCACTATTTTCCGTATATTTGTCCGGATCTAACGCTTCTTTTGTGGCTGCATTCTCGAAGATTTCTATAGCTTCTTCTAAATTATCCGTTATTAATTCGATAGAATATTCTGGGTTATGCTTATAATTCTCGTTCAATTCATTCGCTATATCATCTACTAATATTTGCCCTAATTTAATTAATTTTGCGTCATCAACTGTGGTATCATTCGAAAAATCATTAGCTTGAACACTATCCACGCTACTAATATAATCTTTTACAACTTTTTTGATTATTCCATGAAGTTTATTTGCTACAACTAAAGGTTTTTCAAGAGCGCTAACTTCTTCTGGCGTAACATATTTGGTTGGATCAGGATTAGCAACGCTCATCAATTGTTTTTCTTCTACTATCGTTTTTTCTGTTGAGTCCTTATCTTCGATAATTTCAAAAATACCTTCGTCGGATATAGCAATATCGTCGCCTACTAATTTTCTTACCTGCTCAATTGTTTTGTCAGTATCATCATATTCAGTTAAAGATAAATATCCAAGTCCACCAGTTTGAGTTCCACCATTATTTTCGCCGACAGCTACAGCTAACCCATGGGCTAATTCCGCTAGTTTGGACATATTACCGGGTTGAGCGGCCAAATCATACGAATTAATTGCTGACTGCAAAGCATTTACTTGAGCCGTAATCTTGGCGATAGATATTTCATCATATTTATCTTCGTTTTCAATGTCGACGACCAAGTCCCAAGCTTTTTTCGCAGCGTTATATAGCGCTTTATTTACATCCATGGTTACCCATTTTGCATTAGTTGCTAAGTTAATACCAGATACATTGGAAATATTATATGGTACTCTAACTGTAATATTATCCAAAGTAGTGCTCTCGTGATCCTCGATCTTAAATGAAGTTGTCGAACTAGATTGGAGTACACCATCACCGTTTGTTTGACCTTCGTATGGTGTACCGTTTTCTTTTATTACACAATCTGATGCATTATTTTTTAAATCAAATTCATTATTGGTACCAGTGGCCAAACCGAGATGAATTAATAATTTCTGAAGTTTTTCATATTCTGAAGTTTTTAACTCGGCAGAACCTTGACCGGTCATTTCGGCCAATTTATTTAATATAGAAATAAATTTTTCATCGAAGACGTTGGTAAATCCGTTATTAGAATAGCCAGCGTTGATTTCAGACATAATATCGGTTCGATCGTTATATGGTTGGCCATCGTTAGTCAAGCCATCATATTGCTGATATATGTCGATCAAATTGGCTATATCCTGAATTAATTCTGTAGCATTTTCCATGGTAATATAGGTACCATCTATTTCGGACAAACCGCTATACGATCCACCAGGAGTCCATTTTGATACATATTCTGATTTTTCTTTAACGGCTGGCGTAAAAAAATAATGAGTCCCTTCTATATATCCATTTCTATTTAATGGGTAACACTTATCAACGGTGTCGCTAGCCAATGGATCAATATATAGTGCGATATCCGTTGCTTCGGATTGCGAACAAACAATCAAATCGCCGGCTTCTATTGTGCCCGATTTATGCTTATACAAATATGTCTTATCAAGATTGTCCTCGTCAATATCAGCTTTAGTAGCTTTTCTAACATAAAGATAAACTTTAGGTTCTGACAACAATTTGCGAGTTCCAGTTACATTATTATTATAGTTTGGCGTTTCAATATATCCATTTGACATGCCAGTGATTAATTCATATAAATCTGCAATTAAGTCTGTAATAATTTTTGTGTCGTTAGGCGTTTTGTCAGAATCTTCAGAGGTATAAACAACGGGCATACCGGCGTTGGCCATGGCCATTTTTATTTTGGCAGAGCTGTTTAAAATCTCTTTGGCCACCTCGGCCGTTCCATTTTGGACTGCATCAATATATTCTTCGTAAGCTGTTTTTAACTTGCTCAGTGTATCTGTTAAATCTTTTACACTCGAATAGTCGCTATCCGTTCCAGTTGGTTGACCATATGCTTGTTCATCCGGAGTTCGAACGTCTTGATCCGATGAGTCGTAATCAGCATTAGAATAAGCTGGATTTTCTATCTCTTCAGTTCCGTTTCCAGTATCTTCTAATAAAGCACCGATAACAGGAGTATATTTTAGGGCTTCTTCGGCGAATAAACCTTTAGCGTGAACATTTTGAGCGATATCGGTAGAATTTTTAATAGCAGATAATAAATTTTGAAGGACAGTTTCGGTGACCCAGTACTCATCTTCGGGCACGTCAGCGCCGGATAATGTACTAGTATGTATTCTCGTAGTTGTTTTAACTGCGTTGGCATTGTCCGTATCTAAAACACCAGAGGTGTCTTTCAGTTCAGTTTTCGGATCTAATTGCTTTGGCTCGGCTATATCTCCTGTACTTCGATTAATTTCCTGAATTGATGGGATATCCGGGGTTAGGTCTGTGTGAGCGTCAATCGTGTCGATATATTGAATTAATTCTACGATTGCTTGATAGTACTCGTCGCCCGTTCCATTTTCTACTGACATGGATTCAACGTTTGTAATAGCCTCGGTTAGGTCGTCGTTGATTTTTTTGATCTGCTCAAACCAACCTACTTTATCGCTGGTTCCAGTTGTCATGAAAGTTTTCAATTTGTTGTAAGCATTATTAGCGAGAGAAATATCTACAAATTTTTGTTCTGTTTTAGATTGCGTTGTTGTGCTGTTATTAGGCTTTGGATTTTTAATAGCTTCAGCTAAATTATTATATTCGATTCCATCTAATATGGATACGTTCATAGCTTGTAAATAGTTAATTGCTTTATAAATATTATCTGTGTTTAAAATGTGCTCTAGGGTGCCTGTAGCGATTTCGTCACCTGTATAATTTGGATTTGCCTCAAGAATTGAATCCTCTATATCATCTGATAAACCTAAGTTTGTTAGTGCACCGGAAACAGTAGTTGAAGCGTGTAAATTGATAGGTGGCCAAGAGGCGGCGGACATAGAAGCTAAAATAGTCAAGACGACTTGTTTACGATATTTGTTTTTTAAAGACATTATAAGATCTCCTTTATGTTATGTTATATTTGATATTTCAAAGTAAATAGAAAAAATATGTAAGAAAACAAGAGTGGACGGAAAGCAAAGTATCCATCTATAAAGAGATATCGTCTATAACGGAGAGAAACTGAAGAAAAGTGACAAAAAAAGCCAAGGAATGATATGGGTAGGGAGGAAAAAAAAGGGAACTTTTACTTTATCCGCTTGTTTTGCAGCGTCACTTTGCTTTTTTACTCTATCCATCTGCTTTGCTACGTCGCTTCACTTTTTTACTCTATCTGTCTGCTTTGCTACGTCGCTTCGCTTTTTTACTCTATCTGTCTGCTTCGCAGTGTCGCTTCGCTCTTTTACTCTATCCGTCCGCTTCGCGTCCACCTTCCTCAAGAGGAAGGCCTAAGTGCGCGCTACCTTTTAGTTATCACTCCATGCTCTATCCTTCGATAATTTTACTCTATCTGTCTGCTTCGCAGTGTCGCTTCGCTCTTTTACTCTATACGTCCGCTTCGTGGCCACCTTCCTCAAGAGGAAGGCCTAAGTGCACGCTACCTTTTAGTTATCACTCCATGCTTAAGTGCATGCTACCTTTTAGTTATCAACGCCTCGCTCTATCCTTCGATAATTTTACTCTATCTGTCTGCTTCGCAGTGTCGCTTCGCTCTTTTACTCTATCCGTCCGCTTCGCGGCCACCTTCCTCAAGAGGAAGGCCTAAGTACACGCTACCTTTTAGTTATCACTCCATGCTCTATCCTTCGATAAT
>MDSO01000134.1_pt1 | contig 11307 bp, 11 predicted proteins | sample 1005691 | NCBI WGS metagenome assembly MDSO01 (sample SAMN05526595, study PRJNA338239) | gut metagenome | isolation source: stomach gut content | host: Acanthurus sohal | place: Saudi Arabia: Red Sea | collected 2011-04 | reverse complement strand
TTTATAAATAAAAAAATTATAAAATTGTGGGATTTGCATATTTGGCAGAATTTGCTGTAAGAGAGGCGTTTAAATGGTCGGTAACTTGTTCGGTGTATATTGACAAAGAATATACAGGGAAAGGAATCGGAAAAAAATTATATAGAGAATTGCTGGGGCTTGCAAAACAACAAAACTTTTATCACTTGTATGCACTAATTACTATTCCAAATGATGAAAGTGAAAAGTTTCATAAAAAGATGGGCTTTGTAAAGGTTGCTACTTTGCCCAATATAGGGTTTAAGCTAGACGAATGGCATGGCTTAATGTATTATAAATATGAAATTCAACCAATAGAAGCAAATCCAAAACCACCTTTAAATATTAACGATGTTAAATCATTCTATTATATAATACCTTCGGAATAAAAATGTGAGCTGGGGTAGTGCAGTTTATAGAAGTGCTTATAGAAATTCGAAAAATTACCTCTGAAGAATAAAAATAAGGAAATTATTAAAAGGGATAAACTAAGTTTATCCCTTTTGCTTATGAATAAGAGAAACAGATTAACTAACTTTTTCTTTTATTTCAAAGTACTATGATTATTTGCTTAAAGAAAGTTATTTACATGTATTGAAAGGTTAGACATTGTTACTTATTTGAAATACTTGGTCTAGCTTTGGCAAGACTGCAAAATTACCCTTAACTTTTATTTTACCCAGCATAAATGCTTTTTGGTATGTTACCTCATTATTCATAAGCTCAGATAATGTGCTATCGCTTAGCGTAATTTCAACTGTGAAAGTATCTATAACTCCATCTTTGTATTCACAATCTCCCTGATTTATAGTGATATATCCTCTTTCTTTTGTATCAGTGACACAATATTGAACATTTAAAACTAAATCTTTTTCATGATGAGCTACAAAATAGTGACACAAGTTAGGCAATCTTTTGGCTGGGTGCAAAACCTGAGTTTGTGTACTAGTGGGATTAACTTGCTGTTTGTTGTATATTCCCATCGGCATGAACGGTGTTTCTTCTGGTTGTATTTGTGTTTTTAATAACTTTGTTATTTCTTGTATGTCTCTTTCTTCTTCAGTCAGAGGTTTACTAGAGTTATTTATTGCTTGATGATTAGCTGGTTGAGAAGAACGTGTTGATTGATGTACTCCTCCTTTTTCAGCATATTTTATATATAGCTCGTGTTCGCTGGATATCATGTAAGGCACGTCCTGCTTTAAAGAGCGATAAAAGTTTTCTATTTTTTTCTCTAAAAGTTTCAATTGTTCTTGTGGGTCTAAATAAGAATTAAATAATACAGTTCCTGCATCATTACCACCTAAAAATCTCCATCCTTTATTAATTAAATTTGCTGCATCACCTTCACCCCAAAAATTACTATATGTAATAGTGAGTAAGGATTTCCCAAAAACATCTTGCTCATATATTCGTAAATAATCAAAGAAAGTTTGCATAGAGCCATGAACTCCAATTAAGTGGACATTACAAAGAGCTATAACTCCCTTACTTTGTGAAATGTGGTTCATTATATTATCCATTTCTATCGTAGCACTACCGTTAAAATATGGTAAATTTTCTAAACTTATAGGTACAACATCTAAATCTAACTCCGTTAATACATCTATTATTGTAGATTGCATCCCTTTTAAAATAAGAGTGTTACAATTTGCTAGTAAAAGTACAATTTTCATGATTTTTCCTCCGTTCTACTTATAATATTATACCTAATTTTTCAATTTAATAAAGTCTTTCCGACAAATATTTTAAAACATTTTTATTATAATATGAATTTATTCTTTCAACATCCCAATGAATAAGAAAACTCTTCTTTTTCAGAGTTGCTTTTAAAACGTCTTCTAACTGAAAATATCTTAATAACTCTGGGTTATATAAAATTTTGTACAGTTTATTTGTAGCCAAATCTTCAACTAATATATTTCCTTCAAAGTTAATTTCTTTAATTTTAAAATATCCTTTAACATATTTGCTAAATTTATCCTTTTTTTTCACAAGGCTTTGCTTGTACAATGTTAAATCTACAACATTAGAATTTTGGTTTATATGAGAATTGTCGCATAAATTCATTATAAGTTGCTTGACTTTAAACATTCTATAATATTCTGCTTTATAGAAATTAATAAGACTGAATATATCTTTCATATTTTTAATATTTGAACAAATTAAAATGTCTTCTAATACATTAGTTAAACTATATATTTGAGAGCTGTTTAGATATTTAACATTAGTTGGAACCCATATTGCTAAAAATTTTTCTACATTCGTTTTGCTAAATTTTCTATCTAATGTATTTATAAATTGTTCAAACCACTTAAAATATTTTTTTTGATCATTTAATAAATTTACAGAATGTATATTGTTATCTATCATTTTTAAACCTTCTTTCATTAATTTATTTTAAAATAATTAAATGTATGTATGGTTGTTCCAACATTATTCATTTAATTACTATATAGAAAACGGAGAAAAAAAATTATGTTTCTCTCCAGTTTCTCAAAAACCTGTTTATAAAGTTGAAAGTATAGAATTACTTTTTTTATGATATGTTAGTTGTTATAAACAGATATATAGTGAGGTAAAGCCTATTGCCTGTGTAATCTATTTATAATATGCTTCTTTGAGTTTTCTCATTAGGTAGGTATGCCTAATTTCGTTTGCCTTATAATAGTAAGTATAATAGTCAAGTAATTCGTGGTCGGTTGTATCTTCAAATTGGCATAATGTAGCAGCAAGTTTTTCTTGAACTTTGCTGACTTCTTCGCTTAGTATTTGTGCTTCAATAGATTGTCTGTGTTTTTTTCCTCTTTTAAATATGTCTAAAAACATAGGGCACCTCCTTCATTTAAGGAGTATAGCCTAAAATTTTTATAAGTATACTTTTTTTGTGAAATATATATTTAAGAAATACAATATTTATATATTGTACAAAAAACATATTATTATATCGATTAATTTTAGTGAAATTTTTATGTACCTATAAACACTATTTTAAATAAGCTTAAACCTCCACCTTTTTTCAGATGGAGGTTGTATATTATTTTACTATTGAACCTGATTGTATTTCTTCTAATGGTCCTACTGCTGCTAAATTACCATCATCATCTGATGCACATAAAATCATGCCTTCAGAAAGTATGCCTCTTAATTTAACGGGTTTTAAATTTGTAACAACAACAACTTTTTTTCCAACAAATTCTTCTGGTGTATAGTGCTTTGCTATACCTGAAATAATTTGTCTTATTTCTGTTCCAATTTTTATTTTAGAAACTAGCAGTTTATCAGCTTTAGGTACTTTATCGCATTCTACTACTTTACCAATTTTAAGTTCAACTTTTGCAAAATCATCTATGGTAATTTCTTCTTTACTAGGTTGTTCTATTTTATCAGCAGGTTTATCTTTTTTACTAGCTTTTTCAGGAGTTGAATATTCATTATATAAACTTTCAAGTTCTTTTTCTTTATCTATTCTCGGAAAGATATTAATTCCTTTTTTAGCAGTTACATTTTTTCCAAGAGTTCCCCAATTGTGAATTGTGTCCCATAAGGTAGTTTCTCCTTTTGTAATGCCAAGTTGTTCCAATATTTTGTTAGGGATATTTGGCATAAAAGGCTCAATCATAATAGAAACTATTCTAAGCCCTTCAGACAACGTATATAGTACCCCTGCCAACTTTGGTTTATTTGCTTCATCTTTAGCTAATATCCAAGGCATTGTTTCATCTATATATTTATTTAATCTTCTAATAATAGTCCATATATTTTCTAGAGCTACATTAAAATGCATTTTTTCCATATTGTCTTCAAGATTTACTGCATTTTCACTTATAATTTGTTGCACAGATATATCAAATTCATTTCCTATCTGGTTGTCTGGTAGAGTTCCAAAGTATTTTTCTATCATAGCAACAGTTCTTGAGGCCAAATTACCTAGGTCATTTGCAAGATCAGAATTTATTCTGTTAATAAGTGCTTCATTTGTAAAGTTTCCATCTTGGCCAAATGCAACTTCACGAAGAAGAAAATATCTTAAAGCATCTGATGAATATCTTTTTACTAGAATGCTGGGGTCTATTATAGTTTTTTGAGTAGTTTCTTTAGATTTACTTATTTTTTCCCCACCAATAATAAGCCATCCATGGGCAAAAACTTGTTTTGGCAAAGGTTCATCTAGAGCCATTAAAAGGGCAGGCCAAATTATGGTATGAAATCTTAAAATTTCTTTACCAATTAATTGAACATCCGCAGGCCAATATTTTTTAAACAAAGTGTCATCTTCGCTCATAAACCCTAGGGCAGAAATATAATTTGATAAGGCATCAATCCATACATAAACTATGTGGCCTTTGTCAAATTCCACAGGTATTCCCCAGGAAAATGAAGTTCTAGAGACACATAAATCCTCTAAGCCTGGTCGTAAAAAGTTATTCAACATTTCATTTTGGCGTGAAGCTGGCTGAATAAATTCTGGATGAGTTTCTATATATTCAATTATTCTATCTTGATATTTTGATAATTTAAAGAAATATGCTTCTTCTTTTACTTTTTCCACATCTCTTCCACAATCTGGGCATTTGCTCTCTTTTAGTTGATGTTCTGTAAAAAATGTCTCACAAGGAGTACAATATAGCCCTTCGTAATAATTCTTATAAATTTCGCCTTTATCATACAATTTTTTGAAAATTTTTTGAACAGTTTGTCTATGCTCTGCATCAGTAGTTCTTATAAATTTATCATATGAAATGTCCATTATGTTCCAAAGGTCTTTTATCCAATCTACAATATTGTCTAAAAATGCTTTTGGAGATAAACCTTCTTCGTTTGCACGACGTTCAATTTTTTGCCCATGTTCATCTGTTCCAGTTAAAAACATAACATCATATCCACGTAGCCTTTTGTATCTTGCCATTGCATCTGCAGCAACAGTGGTATAGGAATGTCCAATATGGAGTTTATTGCTTGGGTAATAAATTGGTGTAGTAATATAAAATGTTTTCATTAAAAATTTCTCCTTTTAAAAATATAGGTCTTGTTAAGTTAATTTCTATCAAATATACTTTATCTGTTTTTTGTTTAGGAGTGATGCCCCATAAAAACTTATTAATATCCTGGACAAATAAATTTTTTAAGCTTGTATATATCCCAAGATTTTTATTTTATAAAAATAGTTGTCCTTATATATAGAAATTATTATCAATCTTTGTCCAATTTATTCCTTTTTTAACTTTTAAAGTAGATTAAAAAATCGATTCGTGTACTATTTATTTTTTAAAATAGTCAACTAAAAATTATTCATATATTATTAAACAAAAATTTCAACTAAAAATTATATAAAATGTTTGAGTAATTAAATTCGATTGTGAATTATACTTAGATTATAAATAATATTTATGTATGTATTTCCGATTTGAAAAAAAAAGTTATAATTATCATTTTTTTCCATTGACATTTATTTTATTTAAGGGCATAATCTAAATTGGAAAAGGCTTTATAAAACTGTCCAATTTCCTAATAAAGTTTGTAGCCTTCAGGCCTACTTTATTTATCTCAAGTAATGAAATACCTATTTCATTGTCATTAATAATATAAAAATACTTATAATCTCAGGAGGGTTATCTAACTATGGCAACTCAAAGTAAATTTTCAAGAAAAGACATTGGATCTCATAATCCAATCTTTAGTCAAATCCGTACTACAATTGAAACTGCTTTTTACCGTAACAATGTAACAATGGTTACTTCTCTTAAAGAAGCATATAAACTTGCTAAAAATTCACCAGGAACAATAGTAACTGATATGCCTGTTTACAAACCAGAACTTTTAGGGCTTGATGATGATGCTAAAATTCTTTTATTAAATGATGGTACAGTATTTGGACGTACTGCTGCAGCTCGTAGAATTCTTGGAGAACCAGGAATTAATCAAGCTGAATATGCTACTAAAATTAGAGAAGCAATTTATACTTCTCGTAGTAAAAAATTCTATCATGCACAAGTAATTGTTGGGCTTGACAAAGACTTTTCAGTAAAAGCAAACCTTTGTATTCCAGCACCTCATGAAAATATTATGTATTCATGGTTATTAAATTTCCAAGCAATCAATGAATTTGTTGCTAAAATGTATGCAGAGTCAAAATCTTTGGAAAATGAAGGAGATATTTATATTTTCTCAGATCCAGATTGGTCACATCCAGATCATCCAATGGGATTATCTTTTGTTGATCCAAAACACAACTGTGCTGCAATCTTAGGAATGAGATATTTTGGAGAGCACAAAAAAGGTACTTTGACACTTGCTTGGGGTATTGCAAACCGTCACGGATATGCATCTTGCCATGGAGGACAAAAACGTTACAACTTACCAGGTGGAAAAACATTCGTAGCTGGTGTATTTGGACTTTCAGGTTCAGGAAAATCAACAATTACACATGCTCGTCATAATGACAAATATGACATCACAGTTTTACATGATGATGCTTTTGTTATCTCAACAGAAGACAGTTCATCAGTTGCTCTTGAGCCAGCATATTTTGATAAAACTCAAGATTATCCATTAACTTTTGAAGACAATAAATTCCTTCTTACAATGCAAAACAATGGTGCAACAATGGATGAAGATGGAAAAATTGTTCCTGTTACAGAAGATATTAGAAACGGAAATGGTCGTGCAGTTAAATCAATTCTTTGGTCACCAAACCGTATCAACAAATTTGATGAACCAGTAAATGCTATCTTCTGGTTAATGAAAGACCCAACAATTCCTCCAGTTGTTAAACTTAGTGGTGCAGAACTTGCGTCAGTAATGGGTGCAACCCTTGCTACAAAACGTTCAACTGCTGAAAGACTTGCTCCAGGAGTTGACCCAAATGCACTAGTTGTTGAACCATATGCAAATCCATTTAGAACTTATCCTCTAGCGGATGATTACAACAAATTTAAAACTCTTGTTGCTGAAAGAAATGTTGATTGCTATATCTTAAATACTGGTGACTTTATGGGCAAAAAAGTAACTCCAGCTGTTACTTTAGGTGTTCTTGAAGCTATTGTTGAAGGAAAAGCTAACTTTAAACCTTGGGGACCATTTAGCGATATTGAAATTATGGAAATCGATGGATATGTTCCAGACCTTAAAGATGCTAATTATGTTGAACAATTACAAAAAAGAATGGAAGACCGTGTAACATTTATTAAATCACGTGATGAAGCAAAAGGTGGATTTGATAAACTTCCTGATGATGCTCTTGAAGCAATCGAAAAAGTTGTTAAAGAATCTAAAAACGCTTAATATATAGTAGAATCTAAAAAAAAACCAGTAGGTAAAAGCCTTACTGGTTTTTTTTCATGCTAACGAACTTAGGAGCAACGTAATTAACTCTGTCAGTTAGAAATTTAAAAATTGTGTACTTTTTTATTTAATACACCGTTTTTATATAAAACGTAAAAAAGGAATTTTATATTGTGTTTAGCTACAAAATATATTCCAGTTGAATATCCAAAGGTTCATGGACTGCAATTTCTGTTTGAACCTCTGTGGCGAGAATACATCCTAGAGCTCTGTATGCCTCTTGAGTTTCTTTGGCAGAATTGCTAGAGATATATATTTTCTTTACTGGTAACTTTCGTGCTTCGTCACATATAAGGTTAAACATTCTTTTTCCAATTCCTTTGTTTCTAAATTCATTTGATACATGAAACATTATTAAATCTATATATTGTTTTTCACTACCTAAAATTTTATGTCCCAAATATGCAAATCCAATCACTTGTTTATTATATTTTGCGATAAATCCTATACATCCTAGTGCGATTGCATTTAATATATTTTGAGCTTTTTCACGTAGTTGTGTAGCATTCCATGTTTCAACAAAAGGTTCATCTACATAGATATAACTACCATTTACTAATCTTAAATTAACTAGTGTTTCTTGATAACGGTTAAATTGATCAAGTGAATATATATTAAAATTTCCACTTTCTAGTTTTTCAAAAGATATTTCTTTCACTATATTTCCCCCCCTATAATAATTGATATTAATATTATGTGCACAAAAATATATGAATATGTTATGAATAAACATAACATGTAAAATATATTTTTAAAAAGGGAGGAATAGTATGGACTTTATTAAAAAATATCCACTAGGGATATCCGTAATATTTGCTTTAACATTTTTTGCGGTATTATATCCATTATCAGCAACTTCAATAGCATATTATGCTTTGGTATTTGTAGCTTTTTCAATAATAGTATTTGCTGCGATATTATATTTTACTATTACAAAATCTTTTACACAAAATAATTGTATAAAATTAATTTTGCTTTTGGTAATTTCGGCATTGCCACATATAATACTTTGCTTAATAATTTATGGTTCTTGGGTTTGTCTAGGAGTTACTCTTGTTTTGCTTATTTTATTAGTTTTAAATAGAAAAAAATTCCCTATAAAGTAATATTGAGGGAGAACAAGATTCTCCCTTAGTTATTTGTAAAAATCAAATTCCTAACAGATTGTCGTTTAACCAGTTTAACATCTATTACTATAGGTGTAATAATATTTTTTTTAGCATTCATACAATCAATCAAAGTAGTGATACCTATTTTAGTTTTATAATCTATTTGTTGAGAAATAGAAGTAAGCTTTGGAGTAACATATGAGCATAACTTTAAATCATCGAAACCAACCACTGATAAGTCATCAGGGATATTATATCCACATAGTTTTGCACCCTCCATAATTCCTATTGCACACATATCTGCAGTTGTTACAACACCTGTTATTTCTTTATAATATGAAGAAATATATTTTCCAGCTTTAACTCCTTCTTCATAGTTTGGAGAGTATTCAAATATATAATTCTTATTTATAGGGATACCAGCTTTATTCAATGCTTTTAAATACCCGCTGAAACGTCTAGTCAATAAAGGGTTTCTATCATAATTAGCAACAAAAGCGATATGCTTGTGTCCTTTTTCAATTAAATGTCTAGTGGATAAATAAAGTCCTTTTTCATCATCAGTATTAACACTTATCATATCTCGGTTTATTGTATCGCCATCAAAAACAAGTATTGGACATTTTATACCTGCTAAATGGTTTTCTATTTCCTTTGTATAAATTGGGTTTAAAAACATAATTCCATCCAAATTCCAATTATCAAGCAGTTTCAACACATCTTCAAATGATTTAATTGAACAGACCATAGCATAATATCCATTTTGTCTTAATAACTTTTCTGTAATTCCAATGATAGTGCTAACAAAAGGATTTTCTAAATAGTTTTTTTGTTCATCTTCTTCCGAAATTGAAATTATAACTGCTACAATTTTAGAAGATTTCTGACTTAAGCTTTTAGCTGTCATATTTGGAGCATAATTATACTTATCTATGATTTTGTTGACACGTTCAATGGTACTTGCTGAAACTTTAGAGTGTTTTCCGTTTATTACATTAGATACGGTCATAATGCTCACTCCTGCTTCTTTTGCAATATCTTTTAATTTCATATTTTCTCTCGCTTTCTATATTTAGCCTTTTACAGCAGAAGCTGCTATCCCAGCAATAAATTGCTTTTGAAAGATTGTGTAAATAAACAATACAGGAAGTATGGATATAGTGGTTGCAGCAAATAGTGATCCATAGTCTGTTGAATATTGTCCGTTAAACATTTTTAATCCTACTGCTAAAAGTTGCTTATCTTGGCTATTAATTACTAGATATGGCCACAAAAAGTCTTCCCATGTCCATAAAAATTGAAATATTGCAATGCTCGAAATTCCGTTCTTTGACAAAGGTAAAATGATTTTATGAAAAATGTAAAATTCGTTAGCACCATCAATACGTGTAGCTTCTAAAATTTCATCTGGAATGGTTTCAATTTGTTGTTTCATCATAAATATTCCAAATCCACTAAACATAGCAGGAATAATTAATGCTTTATAGCTATCCATCCATCCAAATGCTTCAATCATGGTATATTTTGGAATAATGGTAACACTCCAAGGGATCATCATTGTTGAAAGAACAAACCCAAACAATAAATTTCTTCCTTTAAATTTATATTTACTTAAAACAAAGCCACATATTGTACTTGTATATACTACAATCAAAGTAGTCACAACTGTAATAAATATACTGTTAAAAAATAAATCCATAAATTGAAAGTTCTTGTTCATTCTAATATAGTTATCTATGAGGAAAGCTTCTGGAAATAATTTTTGATCAAATGCCAATATTTCTTTGTTAGGCTTAAATGATGACAGAAACATCCATACAAAAGGATATACAGTTACTACACCTAAAACTAATAAAGTGAAGTTTAATATCATACTATTTATTTTTTGCTTCATACATATACCCTCCTAATTTTTTGTGCGACTTACACGAAACGAAATTAATGTAAGTCCTGCGGTAATAACAAAGACAATAAAAGCAATTGCTGATGCATATCCAAAGTTGTACTTTACAAAAGCTTCTTCATATATTATGTAGGAAGTTAAATATGTCTCTGTCCCTGGGCCGCCTTCTGTCATAATTAATATTTGAACATATGCTTGAATATAAGAAATAATAGAAGTTATTACAACGAACAAAGTCATAGGTTTTAATAACGGAAGTGTAATGTAATAAAATTTTTGCCAAGGTGATGCTCCGTCTACAACTGCAGCTTCCAATGCATCTGCGGGTAGAGAATACAACCCTGCCATAAACATAACAACTGCATATCCAAAATCTTTCCAGATTGTCATAATTACAATTGCTATTAATGCGGTGTTTGGGTTTAACAACCAATTTATATCTAATCCAAATATTTCATTAATAATCCCAATTTGCGGATTGTACATAAACTTCCATACAAATGCCACAGCAACAATTGGTGTAACTACGGGCATATAAAAAATTACTCTAAAAAAACTTTTCCATTTAACTAATGGACAATATATTGCGTATGCAATTCCTAAACCAAGAACAACTCTAAAAACAATAGCAATTACTGAAAATAAAAAGGTGTTCCATAAAGACTTGTGAAATAGTTCGCTACTTAATACATTTTTATAGTTTTCAAGCCCTAAAAAATTATATGTACCACTTAAAGGGTTCCACTCATGGAAACTTCCTGCAAATGCAATAAAAATAGGAATAATTAAAAATACGGAAAAAAATACAATCATAAAAGTTACGACTATATTTCTTAATATAATTTCACTTTTACTTTGTAAGGGACTATTTTTCTTGAACATAATTAACCCTCCATCAAATTTTTATAAATAAATAATAATTAATAGTTTAAT
>MDSO01000133.1_pt1 | contig 11415 bp, 8 predicted proteins | sample 1005691 | NCBI WGS metagenome assembly MDSO01 (sample SAMN05526595, study PRJNA338239) | gut metagenome | isolation source: stomach gut content | host: Acanthurus sohal | place: Saudi Arabia: Red Sea | collected 2011-04 | reverse complement strand
TTGGCATATATAGTATATACTTAAAAAGTAATAACGAGCACAGATTATTATGGCGGCATAGCTCAGTTGGCTAGAGCACATGGTTCATACCCATGGTGTCGGGGGTTCAAGTCCCTTTGCCGCTATGTGCGGTCGCTTAGCTCAGCTGGGAGAGCACCTGCCTTACAAGCAGGGGGTCATAGGTTCGAGCCCTATAGCGACCAGACTAAACCTACATTCAGTTGAATGTAGGTTTTTTATTCAAGATAAATAATTAGCAGTGGTATAGTATTTATTAGCTTAAAAAACTTATATTTCCTAATAGAATAGCACCACTATTTATTTGATTAAATTTTATACTTATTGAAGTTAAGTTATGTTTATTAATGTTAGTTAATAATGATAACGGAATGCGTACATTACTAAGTGGTGTAAAAGTAGACCATTGGGTTTGGTATGCATTAGATATTGTTTCGCCGTCGGGTTGTTGTAAAGCAATAGAAGTAGAATCAATTAAAATTTGATCAATTTTGCCAAATTTATCTTTAAATTGAATAATAAATGATAAAGGCTCTTTATTTAAATTATTCATGGGATCAATAGATAACCATAAAGATAAAGACTGATATTTAGAAATATCTTTTGAAGACTCCGGCATTTTAGTTGAAAATGTACCCGAATTTACATTCCAACTTATTTTAAATAATCCTAAGTTTTCAGGGAGGCCTGGTTGCTGGAACCCAATTGCTTCGTCATATGGTGCCATGTAACTTTCAACAACATAGTTTAAAGAAGCATTATTCATAAAAATTTCACCACCTAGACTGTTAAGAACAGTGCTATTATTTAACGTTGGTGTTAAAATGCCTAATGAATTAGGTGTACATAATGAAGTTAAAACTTCAAACCCGTAAATAGAATCTGGAGCAACAAAAGCACTATTTAATCCAATATTTTTATTTGAAGGATTAAAATGATAATAATTTAAAAAGTCAAGTGTATAATTTTTTAAAAATTCTTGTTGTTCTAACGGAGTAAGCTTATTTATTTTATCATAATTATATTTTAATTTTAGACTATCATCAGAATATAACATTGTATTAAAATAATTATGATTAGCGTTTTTTAAAAATACGCTTGATATAGGTTCAATTAATTCGTCAGAAATACTTAAAGTATCATATATTTTTTGACCATCTAAACTTTTAACTTCTCCGTCTAGTTGAGGTAAAATAATTCCTAACGGTAAAGATGGAGGTATAATGTTTTTTGGTGAAGATATAAAAGTAGGAGAAATTAATAATGCTGAGTGAAAATTTATTTCTGGGGAATTTGATAAAGAATATGCACCAAATCCACCTACTCCATGACCTACAAAAGAAATTTGATTTAAATTTCCTTTGTTTGATAAATCTATAGAATAAATTAATTTATTATTATTAATAGATTGATCAAGAAAATATAAATGCTGAAATATAAGATGACTTAAATTTTCTATATTAATAAGTTGTGCGGATTTAAAATCAAATGTAGAATTTATATTTAAGCTAATAGTTAAATATCCATTATTAGCAAGATGTTTAACTAAATAAGTAAATCCATGATCATATGGTTTTTTAGTGTAATTTAAATCATGTAAAATAAATACTATAGGATTATTGTTACCAGCAGGAACTCCTATTACACCTGTAGTTATGTTTTGACCATGTAAAGGTATTTCAAAAAGTTGAATTTTTGCAGAATCTTCATTTGTAGAAATACTTGATAGAGTTTGAATATAATTAGTACTCTGTAATATTTTAGGAGTATTAAATATAGAAAATGAACTATAAGTACGTATAAATTCAAAAATACCAATAATAAATAAAATACATAAAATAAAACTAAAAAGTTTATAGCGTTTTGACATGGTTACCTCCTAAAATTTTTTATATTAGAGTATTGACAAGAAAATAAATTTATAAACAACTAAAATAGTAAAGATAAATATTTTAAATGTATATCTATTAATAATAAAAACAGTAAAGAATAATAAAATTTTAAAAATTGTAAATTATAAAAAGTTATAATTATAATATAGTAATTTATCTAAAAATGTATAAAACTTTTGATGACGATTTTTGTTTAATCTACAAAAAATGCGAAAATTTTTTCGTATAATGTGGGTAGAAAGGAGGAAAAATATGGAAAATATGGTTACAAAAGAGATTAATACAAAACAAATTATAAAAAATGTTAAATGGTCAGAAATATTACTATGTATGTTTGCTTTTATGTTTGCAAGAGTTGGAGTAATGGGTGAATTTTATACACTAGGAATTGCGTATCTTTCAAGTTTATATATAAGGAAAGAATTAAGAAGATGGGCAAGTGTATTTACTTTATTAGGATTTGTATCTGTTGCAGTATTTGATTCACAAATTATAAAATATATTATAATAGCAAGTATTATTATATTATGCCGAGAAATAGGTAATTATTATTTAAATATATTTAATCAAATTATTATAATGTCTATATCTATGTTTGTTGTGAGTTTTGCAGAACTTTTAATATTAGGATTTAACTTTATTAATTTTAGTTTAATACTAATAGAAATATTAGTAGCAGACGCTTTAATGGTTATTTTTAGCTATGGAGTGGAAGTAATTAGAGAGAATAGAAAAAGATGTTTGACACAAAAGGAAGCTATAAGTATTATCTTGATTTTTACTGGTATAATTGCAGGTATAGTGGATATTTGTATTGAATTACCAATATTTAATGAGATATTTTTTAGAGACATTTTTGCGTTTACATTTTTGATAGCTGTAACTTATTTGGGTGGAGTAAACATAGGTGTTACAGTAAGTGTAATTGTTAGTGCTGTATTAACAGCAATTGATTATATGCCAGTTAATTTTTGTGTGATATACGGATTAAGCAGTTTATTAGGTGGAGTTTTCACATCTATTGGCAGACTGGGAGTAGTTTTAGGCGTAGGATTAGGACAAATTATAGGCTTTATTATTTTTAACAATGGACAAATTGATATGTCCTTAGTTGGAGCATATTTAATAGCAGGAATAATAAGTTTGCTTTTACCTGCAAATTATCTTGGAATAGCTAATTGGTTTAAAGATCATTATATAGAAGAAAGTGAACAACTTCATATGGAAAGAATTCAAAGAATTGTTACAAATCGATTAAATCAATTTGTATATGCTTTTACAAAACTCAGTCAAACTTATCAAAAACAAGATTATAATAAGTTGGAAATAACTAATAAGCAAGTAGAAAACATAATATATGAAATGATAGAAAAAAATTGCAAAAATTGTTCAATGTATAAATTTTGTTGGGAAATAGATGTAGATGAAACCTATCATTCAATGTATAATATTATTATGACTGGAGATACCAATGGAAAAATATTAATTGGTGATATTCCTGAAAAGTTTAAACAAAATTGTAAGTATCATGAAACGATTGCATATAGCTTAAATTATGCATTAGATTTAAATAAACAAAAAATAATATATCATAATAAAGGTATAGAGTCTAAAATTTTAATGGGGCAACAATTAGAAGCTATTACACAAAGCATTTGTAATTTGACTACTGAAATAGAAGAAGAAGTTAAATTTAATAGAGAAGAAGAAGCAAAATTAATAGAACAAATAAAATATCAAGGGATAAAAGTTGATGAAGTTATAGTCATGGAAAGTAGAGAAAAACTAAAATCTATAGAAGTATATACTCGCCCTTGTGAAAAAGAAATTGGTTTTGAAAAGAGACTAATTAAAGCTGTTGAAAGAACGAGAGGAACCAAGTTTATTATAGAGAAACATCAATGTAATACTGATGGGTGTTATTTTAAATTAGTAGCAAAGCAGAAATTTGGAGTTGTAGCAGGAACAGCAAGCTGTGCAAAAGGTAAATTTTCTGGTGATGTTCATAGCTTTATGGAATTAGAAAATAGTCAGTATCTATTGGCATTGGCTGATGGTATGGGAAGTGGAGAACTTGCACAAAAAGAAAGTGTAGCCACTATTGAAATGCTTGAAGAATTTATGACTTCTGAACTAGACTATCAAGTTGCTTTAAAACTTATTAATTCAAATTTAGTTTTAAAATCAGAAAATGAAATTTTCTCTACAATAGATGTAGTTCTGATAGACTCTACTACAGGACTTGCAACTTTTCTAAAAGCTGGAGCAGCAACTAGCTTTGTTTTAAGAGGAAATGAAATATTTACTATTAGTTCAACTAGTTTGCCTGTTGGAATTTTAAGAGATTTAGATTTAGAACAACATGAAGTACAATTACAAAATGGTGACATTGTAATTATGGTAACAGACGGATTACTAGTTACTCAAGACGATGTATTAGGGCGTGAAGAAACTTTCAAACAGTTTATAATGGAAACAAAATCACGTGATCCTCAACATATTGCAGATTATTTACTAGAAAGAAGCAGAAGTCTTCTTGCTGGTGACTATACAGATGATATGACTGTTGTTGTTGGACGTATTTGGGAAAAATATATGTAAAATATACTTATAATAGAAAAAAGGAACACAAGATGCTTCTTTTTTCTATATGTAAATAAAGTATAATTACTAAACAAGGTTAGGGCCTTTATTAAAACTAAAAGTTGCATTCTATTGACATTCCTCACAACTAAAGGTAGGGGATTCTAAAATGATTAAGGGATAAATTCATTTATGCTAGTCCAATTGAATAAGGTATGCCATTGGTCTTCCTAGAATAGAACATTATAGTTTTCTAGATAAATTTACTTTTATCCTAGATTCTAGACATGTAGTCTTTTTAGATTTACGACGTTTTCTTGTTGTGCTTCACTTTAGAAATATTTTCGGAACATTGAATATTCGCAATTAAAAAGTGCTCTAATGTATTTAGTTGTAGTTATATAATTACATAAAGTTTAATAGCCTTATATCCCCATAGCTAAAGCTAGGGGCTTTACGGCTTATTTGACGATTCTTCAAAATATTCGCTTTTTGATAATAGTGATAATATAGGTTAAAATAGTTATTGTCTTGACATCTACATTCCTGCTTGCTTCTTTTTGATTTTACTTTATGGTTACCTCATTTTATATTCTATTTTTTATTACTTTATAGGGTATAGTCGAGGGCATTTTATTTCCAGGGCACTTACTTAGGATATTTTCAAATTGATTAATTTTTTCTTTCTCAAGGCCTATTATGGGAATAGTATTATTTCTAGTATTATTAAGCTGCATTGAGGGAAAACCATGGACACTAGTTTGAACCAAAATAACAGATTTATGAGTAACTTAACTAAATCTGTTATTTAAGGATATTATATATTAGCTGAGCTCTAAAGAAATTTCTTTAGGCTTATTTCTGGTGTCAAAAATATTTTGAGATGAAATATGCAAAAACAAACTTATCCTTAATCTTTTGTTGAAAACAAATATTATTACACTATAAAGAAATAAGCTTTATATATTAATGGATCTACTATCTTTTTTTCGTATTTTCCAGCAACTATATTTAATCTAGTGTATTTTTTCCTGATTATTTTATCATATAAATTTTTGTCTCTTTTAGCTCGTGTATATTTTTTGTATACAAATTTCTATAATTAATTGCCAATTGTTTAATTTCTATTTCCTGCGCCATATTTTTATTATACGCTAGTTGCTTTTAGTATACTAGAATTTGTATTAATTAATGTTGCGTTGAGTAGATTAACTGATGTTTACCAATTTGCTATATATTGTAAGTTCTTATCTATGAGATATATATATTTTAGATAAAAATAGCAAACAAAGTAAACTATTTTATTATTTATTGAATAACATAGGACGAAATCACCCATACTTTTATTAAAATTATTAAAAGAAGGTAATTTATGGTAAAAAAAGTTAGAGTGCAAGGTATAAACAATGATTGGTTTGAAGATGCAATTTTTACAGTTAAAGAAGAAAACATAAAAAATGTTCCATATAGTTTATGTAATTACGCAGAAGAATTAATTGAAAACCATATGAAATTAAAAGGATATAGTGAAGGTGTTATAAAAAATTCACATAAAACTATAGAAAAAAAAATAGATACATTTTATAAATTAAGTTTGTTATTATTAATGATAACGGTTATAATGTATATATCTGGAATGTAATAATCTTAGTAAAATATGAATATATAAGTAAGTATGAACAAGGATGAATATGAATGGATATACAAGAGATAAAAAATATAGTGAAATGTTTTATAGATGATAATAAGTTAATAGAAGAAAAAGATAATCTTGTTGTAGGTGTATCAGGTGGGGCAGATTCGATGATGCTTCTTCATTTTCTGGTAAACAATTATGATTTAAAAATAGTAGTGGCACATGTTAATCATGGAATACGTTATGAGGCTATTTTAGATATGGAATATGTTTTGAATATTTCAAAACGATGGAAAATAGAATGCAAGGTATATAATTGCAATATTGATGAAATTTGTAAAGAAAAAAAGATTTCTGTTGAGGAAGCTGGAAGACAAGAACGATATAAGTTTTTTAATTCTTTGTCAGATGAAAATACTAAAATAGTAACTGCACATAATAAAAATGATCAGGTTGAAACTATGATAATGAGATTTTTTAGAGGTACAGATATTAAAGGCTTAAGAGGAATTTTAGTTAAAAGAGATAACATAATACGACCAATACTTTGTTTATCAAGAGAACAAATTGAATTTTATTGTAACTTTTATAATATTAATTTTCAAATTGACCATACTAATTTAATGGCAATATATACTCGTAATCGAATTAGACTGGATTTTTTGCCATATATAATGGAACATATTAATCCTAATGTATTAAACACTTTATATTCACAAGGAGAGCTTTATAAAGAGCAAGAACAATTTTTAGATGATTATGTAGAAAATTTTATAAATCGGTATATTACAGTACAAAAAGAAATATATGCTATACCTATTAAATATTTTAAAAATGAATTTGTATATATTCAAAAAAAGATAATTTTAAAAATTATTAATTTATTAATAAATAATTTACAAAATATCACTTCTAAACATTTAGAGCAGGCAATAAACTTATTAAATAAGCCTAGTGGAAAACAAATAAATTTTCCAAAAAATATTGTTATTCGACGAGAGTATGATTTTTTAGAAATAGGTTTATTTGCTGACGAAAATATAGATTATGAAGTTAAAACGTTGAATATTGGGAAAAATTATTTCATGAATTTTCAAATTAAATTAGAAGAAATAAAATTTAATAGTAAAATATTTAAAGAAACTACACAAAATATGTATACTAAATATATTGATTATGATAAAATAAAAATTGGCCTACAAATTAGATATAGAAAAGCTGGCGATAAAATTATGTTAAGTGGTGGTACTAAAAAATTAAAAAAATATTTTATTGATGAAAAAGTACCATTACATATGCGTAGTGGAATACCCTTAATTGTGAATGACATGGAAGTAGTATGGATTATTGGTGGGCCATTGAATGTAGATTATTATATCCATGAAGACACAAAGAATATTTTGGAAATAAGTATAACAAAAATGGAGGTAATATGTTAAAGTTAGAAACTCTTCTAAGCGAAGAGGTTATTCAAAAAAGAATTAAAGAATTAGGCATTCAAATTTCACAAGATTATAAAGATCAAGAAATTATAATGTTGTGTGTTCTTAAAGGAAGTGTAATGTTTATGGCAGATTTAGCTAAAAGAATAACATTACCAATAAAAATGGAGTTTATGGCAGTATCAAGTTATGGAGATGAGTATAAAAGCTCAGGTGTAGTAAAAATAGTTAAAGATTTAGATCAACCAATTGAAGGTAAAGATATTTTAATTGTTGAGGACATTATAGATTCGGGACGTACATTAAATTATCTTAAAAACATTTTGTCGGAAAGAAATCCAAAGAGCTTGAAAATATGTACACTATTAGATAAACCAGACAAAAGAATTGTAGATGTAGATGTAGAATATATAGGTTTTACCATACCAGATAATTTTGTAATTGGTTACGGATTAGATTATCAACAAAAATATAGAAATTTACCTTATATTGCCATTAATAACGGATAATAAAAATATTAATATATAGAGAGGAGGCATCACAAATTGAAAGGAAAATTTAGAGGAGGCATTGTTTATCTTATTATAGTTGGAACACTATTCATGGGTGTATTTTTTGGGGCAAATCAAAGCATGCAAAACCATCCTAATGAATTAAATTTAGGAGAACTGATATTTTGTATTGAAAATGGCCTAGTACAGGAGATGCGTATTGAAGAAGCAGGAACGACTGCATATGTAACTGTTTTACTGGAAGATGACCCAATGCAAACTACTTTAATAGTAAATAGTACTGTATTTAATGAATACTTATATTCTTTGCCAGCAGAATTGTTAGTTAGTATGAATATTAACCCTACTGAACAACAGCCGAGTATGCTATTTCCAATAATTCAAATTGTCTTAGTCATTGGAATGTTTATACTTGTTATGGTATTTTTTACACAACAAATGCAAGGCGGTGGCGGTGGTGGCCGTGTAATGTCATTTGGAAAAAGTAAGGCAAAAATGACTATAGACGATAAAGGAAGTACTACTTTCAAAGATGTAGCAGGTCTTGAAGAAGAAAAAGAAGAGGTAACAGAGTTAGTTGACTTCTTAAAAAATTCAAAAAAATATACAGAAGTAGGTGCCAAAATTCCGCGAGGAGTTTTACTTGTAGGACCTCCTGGAACAGGAAAAACATTACTTGCTAAAGCTGTTGCAGGAGAAGCAGCAGTACCATTTTTCAGCATATCAGGTTCGGATTTTGTTGAAATGTTTGTTGGGGTAGGAGCATCACGTGTACGTGATTTATTTGAGCAAGCAAAGAAGAATGCACCAGCGATTGTATTTATAGATGAAATTGATGCTGTAGGCCGTAAGCGTGGAGCTGGTCTTGGAGGAGGACATGATGAACGTGAACAAACATTAAATCAATTACTAGTGGAAATGGATGGATTTGGTGTTAATGAAGGTGTAATTATCATGGCAGCAACTAATAGGGTAGATGTTTTAGATCCAGCATTATTAAGACCAGGGCGTTTTGATAGGCAAGTAGTTGTAGGGCGTCCAGATGTAAAAGGTCGTGAGGCTATTCTTAAAGTTCATGCTAAAGGAAAGCCATTGAATGAAGATGTAAGTTTAAAAGTTATAGCAAGAACTACATCAGGATTTACAGGTGCTGATCTTGCAAATCTCATGAATGAAGCAGCATTATTGACAGCAAGACATAACAAAAGAGCAATTGATATGGATGAAGTTCAACAAGCATTTATTAAAATTACTGTTGGAACTGAAAAGAAAAGTCATCTTGTAACAGATAAAGAGAAAAAAATTACAGCGTTCCATGAGGTAGGTCATGCATTAATTCATGAACTTTTATCGAATTTGGATCCTGTTCATAGTGTATCAATTATTCCTACAGGGTTTGCAGGCGGATATACTATGCCTTTACCAAGAGAAGACAAAATGTATATGACAAAATCACGTATGATTGATGAAATAATTGCTCTTTTAGGTGGTATAGCAGCTGAAGAAATTATTTTTGATGATATTACAACTGGATCTTCAAATGATATTGAAAGAGCAACTCAAACGGCAAGAGATATGGTTACAAAATATGGTATGAGTGAATTGGGACCTATTAAATATGGAGATGAGCAAGGCGAAGTATTTTTAGGAAGAGATTTCAATCATACTCGTAATTATAGTGAAGATGTTGCTACAAAAATAGATAAACATGTTAGAGCTATAGTAGAGGATGGATATAAAGAAGCTTTAAGAATTTTAAATGAAAATATTGATACTTTAAATTATGCTTCTGAAATTCTTATTAAAAAAGAAAAAATCACTGGAAATGAATTTAGAAGTTTAATGAATGGTGAAGAAATAGATTTAGTAAATGCTGATACAATAAGTATTTTTGAAATGAGCGAGCAAATGAAAGCTCTGGACTTAGATAAAGAACTTGAAAACGGAATTAAAGAAGGCATTGATATTGCCCCAGAAGAAACAGATGATAATGAATAAGAAATATATTCAAATCAAAGTATGGGAAGCCAATGTCATGGGCATATGAAGCTTTAGTTTTTTTTACTGGAGTGAAAATATTAATAGTGGACGTCTCAGGAAAAATGATTAGTGTATATAATCTTTCAAGATAGAAAATTATTTAATACTTAAGAGCTCTACTTTGTAGATAGTTATTATAATTTATAGTTTTTTTATCATTAATAAATGATGTTGTATGGGAGCACATCGTGCTCCTAATTCTAATTGTTAAATAACATTATTCATGATGGGAAAAAGCCCAAAGGGATTTTTCTCTTATTGAACAAAAAGAAAGTTATGCAAATAAAAAACTAATTTATAGTGTAAAAAAAGATTATTCTGATGGTAGGGGAAGTTCTGTTGATATACAAAACCTACTATAACATTGGCAAAGTGGACTTGCCTTTACTAATCAAGAGGCATTTTTATCCGAAAGGATAGGTATTCATCCACTACCCTAAAGGGATAGTGGGTTTATGCCTTAAAATTTATAAAAAAATATTTAAAGTGTAGAATGGACTGTATAAGGATATATCGGGCTGTTTTGAAATCTTTAATATAAATATGGTTTCGTATTTTTTGCAAAATTTTGAACTGATTAAATTAGACATTAGAGAGTAGGGTTTAAAATTGGATGGAATAATTAAGGATAATATAATTGTATATGCTTCTTATGATAAGCAACAATATTATTTTGGAGAAAATTATAAAGATATTCCAAAAGATATTCAAAAAGAAATAATAACAGAAATTGTTAACTTGTCTGAAAAAACAAAGACAAATATAGCATTAGAGTTTGATGATAAAGGATTTATTTTTATTAAAGAGTTTAATAAAGAGGATGTTTTTACAGATGATATTGGTAATGCGTTAGATATAAAACAGTTTTCAACCAAGAATAAAGAGTTATTAGCGGCTCTTCAAAGATGGTATATGATATATAAAACAGAAGAAGGTAAGATAGTGGCTAAGATTGCCTGGTTAACGCAAAAAGGTGAAAGTAAAGATATTATTTTAAAAAAAATTGAAGAACAATTTGGACAAATAGGCATTGAATTTGCAAAAGCATTGCTATAAGAAGGTATATATGAAATTTGGAAGTATTGTAACACAAAATAATATTTTTTTAGCACCAATGGCAGGTATAACAGATATTTCATTTAGAAAAATTTGTAAAAAATTTGGTTGTGGAATGATGTATACAGAGATGGTAAGTGCTAAAGGATTATTTTATAATAATGATAAGACTAGTGATTTATTAAAAATTGAAGATATTGAGCATCCAATAGGAGCACAGCTTTTTGGAAGTAATC
>MDSO01000132.1_pt1 | contig 11466 bp, 3 predicted proteins | sample 1005691 | NCBI WGS metagenome assembly MDSO01 (sample SAMN05526595, study PRJNA338239) | gut metagenome | isolation source: stomach gut content | host: Acanthurus sohal | place: Saudi Arabia: Red Sea | collected 2011-04 | reverse complement strand
GTTCACAAAACGAGGCGACACTAGGAGCAGGGAATCAATTCTGGTCTGTAATCTTTGAATGTATCGGTACATGACATGTGCTATTATGGCCGTAATGATCCAACCACTAAGAAGAAGCCCAAGTGCAGCAATGCTGATTGGATGTTCTGAGTAGCGTTGCTTATCTAAGTTATTAAGGAAAGTGGCAGTAAGTCCAGAGGGTTTAAGACTAAATTTTAGCAATTTGGTTCCTTCGGCCAGAAGTTGGCGCTGAAGGGTGTCATTAACTGTGAAATTGTGTCCCACAAATGCATCCAAAATCTCAATTTCGGTGTCATATCTGTCTGGACTGAGATGATGGAGGATGATGTCGCCGATATGCAGCGTGGCACCTTGGGGAACAGTTAAAAACACAGTTTGGTTTGGAAGGGTCAGTTTAGTGGCTGTATCATGGCGGTCATAAGACATGATGACCTCCGTGGCAGGTGTGCTAACAAGCCAACGGTTACCGGCTCGCTCTACCCTGGTTTCTGTCTCTTCATCTTTGATGGACAGGCTGCCCTGACATTTCTGTTCTGGGGCAGCTGTTCTTAATCCACAAAGATAACCTGTAACATCTCGGATAAAAGGGTTACTTGGACAAATCCAGTGAATGTCTTTCGTCTTAGTACACAGACTAAGATTGGGAATGAGATAGAGTGACGGGTCATCGTCATGATATGCAAGTGTTGGTGGTGTTCTAAGGTGTATGTGTGTATCACCCTCCCAGAACCCAACATTTAATACAGATTTCAGCCGATAAACATTCTGCTGTTCGATGATTGGCAGGTTCAGAATGAATCCTAATTCTAAATCCTGGGGGTTAACAGAAATTGGGATCGCGCTGCCAAGACTGTATGCCAAATGTACCTGTGAAGGCTGCACAACTGTGGTAGTCGCTGATTTGAGGATCTGTTCAACAAGCTCTAGTGGGACCAGGTAGGTGGGGATTCTACCCGCACTAAGGCTGCTGACTGCGGAGCTTACCTCCCTCAAGAGATCCTGCATTAAATCCCTGACTACACGCACATATGTTAGGTCTTCTTTTACAACACTAGACAGGACTTCTAAGGCATGCACGGTGTTGTTAATTAAAGCAGAATGTAAGTTTACGGTGACGATGGTTCCCTGGAAGGTCTTGCCTAAGTTTTGTAACTGTTCTCCCTGGAGGAGGAGTCTCTGTTGGATTTCCGGCATCTCATCCTCAAGTTCACCCACATGTCTTTGGAGAGTTCCTAGACTGACAGAGTTTGCGGCCGAGAGGCCGATGGAAAACAGTGAGCCTACGCCTGCTGCTGCAGCGAGCAGGGCGCCAAGGAAACGTTTAGGACGTTTGTTTTCACCAAGGTCCTTTTCAGTGACCATTAACTTGTCCAACTGTTCGAGGATGTGAACAGTGGTCCGTTTAGCATGCTCAATGGTGTCGTGGGTTTGAATCCCACTTAATCTTCCCTCTGTCAGCTGGGGAGGCAGACGGATGTGTCTACGGTACACATCCCAAGGATCAAGACGCACATAGATCCTCTGCGTGAAGAGACGGCAGTGGGTGATAAGGAGTCCAGGTGACCCCTGCAGGACGATACCAGTTGGTGGGCCAGGTTCCACCACCTCATTAGGTGAACTGGTTGGTGGGCAGAGGAGGATGCCAAAGATCCAAAGGAGATTCATCCTAAAACAGACGAGACTTTAATTATTGTGGGTAAGTGAAAATGGTACCCGGGGTTAGTGCATGCCGGCGGAGTGAGTTGACATGCAGCTATGTTAAGTCCTAGTCATGCATCTCTTCTTCACCCTCAGGTGAAGGTGACCCCCCCTCGTTGTTAGAAGGGTTAGCTTCACGCTGAGCAAGGGTAAACTGCTTGTAGGGCTTAATTTGGTTTGCATGAACCCATTTGTATGCTGGAAGCTGTCTCGGCTTTGAAATCCTGATTCGGTAAGCCACTGGTGACAGTTTGCCAACAATCTCAAAGGGGCCTGACCAGCTGGGGAGGAATTTCTTGGAGATTCCTACCGGTTGAGCAAACCTGAAATAGAACACTTTGTCTCCAATCTGGTATTCACGATGGGCTGCGGTGCGGTCATAATATGCCTTAGCCCCTTTTGCGCTCGCCTCCAAGTTCTCTTGGGCCCATGCAAATGTAGCCCTAAGATGGTCTCGGAGGTCTGCCACATACTGGTGTGCAGTATAGGCGGTGGCTACGCTGACATCTTCAGGGTGGTAAAGGAGATGGAGGGGCAGAGTCATTTCTCTCCCAGTCATCATCTCGAATGGGGTGACTCCAGTGGAACGGTGTGGGGTGGACCTGATGGCCATCAGCACCAACGGGAGTTTCACGTCCCAATCTTTGCCATTACCACTGACATACTTCTTGAGCATGTGGGTGATGGTACGGTTGGCACGCTCGACTTGGCCAGATGACTGGGGGTGATATGAGAGGTGGAATTTTACTTCTACTCCCAAGATGTCGTATAAGGCAGTCATGACGCTGGACGTGAAATGGGTGCCTCTGTCTGAGTCCACTGAGAGTGGAAGGCCCCAGCGGCTGAACACGTGATTCAAGAGGAGGGTTGCCGTTGTGACCGCTGTGTCATTGGGTGCTGGGAGGCACTCGACCCATTTGGTGAAAGAGCAAGTGACGGTGAGAAGGTATTTGTTACCCCGAGAGGACTTGGGAACGGGTCCAATCCAGTCGACTTGCAAATGGGACCAGGGGAAGGTGATCCCCCTTTTCTGGAGCGGGGCGCGGTTCAGTGGTCGAGAAGGCTGGAATTGACAACAGACCAGACAGCTCTGCACGTAAAGTTTGGTGTCACTGGCCATGGTGGGCCAGTATGCCACCTCCTGGAGAGTTTGGAGTGTGGCTTTGTGGCCACGGTGACCTCCAATGGGGGAGTCGTGAGCGTGTGCTAGCATCACCCCCCTATGGTCAGTGGGGACAACCCAACGCATGGGTCCCTGCTGATCTGAATAGACCAACAAGTCTTTCTCCAGGTTCAGGTGTGGCAGGGCATGGTAGAGGGCTTGCAGCTCTCTGGAAGCATCTTGCGGGTGTTTTAAGCCCGCGGTCTGTTGAGAATTCAAGATGCACATGCGTATCGTTTGAAGATCCGGGTCTTGTTCTTGCATGGTGACCAAGTCCGTGTCGCCAGGCTTCCTACCCAAGTGAAGTGTCTGGGTGTCAGGCTGAGGGTTTTCCCGTCTCTCTCTAGCCTGTCGGCGGGTGATGGCATTCACGGCACAGGGCTGAGAGGTGGGGAGCCACTCTTCCTGGAACACCCAGGGCGTGCCCTGTTCTGCTCCAAGCTTTGCTAAGCGGTCAGCCTCATCATTTCCTTCTTTGTCAGGACCAGGAGTCTGGGAGTGGGCTTTGACCTTCTTCCAGTAAACTGTCATGCCTTTGTCAGTCACTAGATGGTCACAGGCCAGAAAGAGATTGGCGTGTTTCACCTCTTTGTTGCGTGCGTTTTTCATGCAATTTTCCTTCCACGTGGGGAAGTGTGAAATGAAGCTGTGCCGCGCATAATTTGAGTCAGAGCAGATCACGAACTGTGAGATTTCAAGTTTTGCAGCTTGCTGCAGGACGATGAGTGTTGCTGCGATCTCCGCGTACTGACTCGTCTTGGGACCCAGATGAAAGTGGTTTGGCATGTCAGTGTTCCTAGTGACCCAAACAATTCCCACGCCAGCCCTAAGTTGGCTCTCATGGTGGAAGGAGCAGCCATCGATGTATGCCTGTGGCAGGCCCAGACAGACATTCTCATCGTAAAAGTGGTGATTAGAGGGAAGTGTTTTGGCAGTGAGAGGAACAGGTTGGAGAGTGGACTGTTCTTTGCAGTCACAATGCTGACATTCAGCCAGACCTTGTCCTAAGACCAATTTGTTGTTTTGGGCATACTTTACCTCGATGTCATACCCTTGCAGTGCCATCATCCAGGAGGCGATGCGGCTGTTTGATACACGTCCCTCCCGGAGTCGTTGGCTGTTCAAGAACGTGACAGGTTGGTGACAGGTTTCAATGACCACCTTTTGTCCACCAATGTAGCTGCGGAAGTGTTCGACGGCCCAGACTGTGGCAAGGAGAGATTTCTCACAGTCAGAGAACTTCACCTCTACGCTGCTCAGAGGTCGACTTGCATAGGCAACTACTCGCTTGTCGGTGTCGTACTGCTGCGCCAGGGCGGCACTAAGACAATGAGCAGAAAAGCTTGCCTCTAGATGGAACTCTTTATCCTTGTCTGGGTAAGCCAAACAGGGTGCTGAGCAGAGCTTCTCCTTCATGCGACAGAAGGATTGTTCTTGGGGTGTTTCCCACTCAAAAGGTTGGTCTTTGCGGAGGAGCTGTGTGAGCGGTCTTGCTATTTCAGCATAGTCCTCAATGAACTGGCGGGAGTAGTTGCAGATTCCCAAGAAGCTCCGAAGTTCTGACACGTTGGCTGGGGCCTTTATGTCTTGTATGGCCCGGACTCTACCAGCTTGGGGTTCAATGCCATGAGCACCAACCGTGAGTCCAACATACTCAACCTTTGTGCGGCACCACTGACCTTTAGTGAGTGCAAGTTTAGCCCCAGCCGCAGACAGCTGGTTGAGGACATGCCTGATCTCCACCAGGTGTTCCTCAAAGGTGCGACTTCGCATGAGAATGTCATCCACATAAATGAGGTTTCCGCGGGTGGCGGCATCGCTCATTGCTTTGTGGAGAAAGATGTTGAACTCTGCTGGTGAGTTGGAGTACCCAAACGGGCAACGGTTCCAAGTGTACTGGCGGCTGCCAAAGGAAAAAGCCAGTTTGTACTGGTCAGCTGGGTCAACTTTCATGGTCCAGAACCCATTTGCCACATCCACAGTTGAGAAGAAGCATGCCCCTTTTACCTTAGCTAGTTCCTGGTCTAAGTGGATCATAGGCCAGCGGGAAAGTGGAACTTGCTTGTTCAGAGGACGGTAATCGATGGTGAGCCGCCACTTACCAGTGGGTTTCAACACAGGCCAGATTGGTGAGTTGTATGTTGAATTGCACTCTCTGATGATTTGCTTTTCCAGCAACTTGTCAAGGATCTCTTGAATTGACTCATAGGCCGCTAATGGAATCTTGTACTGCCGTACAAAGGAAGGCGGCGCTTCTGGGTCTGTAGGGATGCGCACAGTGTGGAGATTGGTGACTCCGCAGTCATGAGAATCCCTAGAGAAGAGGGCTTTGAAGTCATAGAAGAGTGACTTGAGTGCATCTCTCTGCTCCTGTGTGGTGAGGGCATCAGCTTTTGCAAGCTGTTGCTCAATTTCGGACTCTAAGCCCGGGTAAGGTTCCTCTGGTTTCAGAACAAGTCCTACGCCAGACGTGTCTGTACTTCCTGGTTGAGTTGTAAGGGCATATACAACCATGTCACCTTCGGTGCAGAGGTTTGCACCACAGATGGTCTGTTGCTCGAGGGCATTGTGGCAGGCAATGGTGATCATTTTGGTAGGGAAAGTGAACACAAGGTCATCTGGGATGTCATCTCGTGCTAAGGATGGTGGCATGTGGCCGATGACAGGCACTGTTAGCTCAAAATCGTGAAACGAGCTGTCCACTAACATCCCTAGTGGTTGCCGTGCTGTCACCTGAATAGGTGCACAAGTCAAGTTTTGGACCAGCACGTATGCAGAACGGTTGTTCAACTCCAGAAGCGGTGTACCACATAGGGTCAGGTTCAGTTCAAGGAAGTGAGGCAAGGGTTGGAAGTATGCCTGCAGGCCAGGCATTTTCTGTCCCTTAAGGAGAGCAAGGCGAATGGGGACCCCTGCTGTTTGGGCTGGGACCACCATGCTAACTTCACTGGCTACCTGACACGCTTGGGGAATGGTTTGACCTGATGCCATGTTTTCTGGTTCGCATGACAGGGGATGACTGTTAGGGTTGGCTAAGGACCACAGGACTTGGTTGACTGTGTCAAGCTGGACACCCATCCTGACAAGAAGATCTGCTCCAACAAGGCATGAGGGTTGTAGTTGCGGAACAACACTGACGTAGTGCAAGACATGTTTCTTACCAATCCTTACGGAGAGGGCACAAACACCAGTTGCCTTAAGAACAGTTTGAGGAGATTGTGCTGAAAGCAGGCGATGACTGCGCTGCACGAAGGCAGGTGGAGTTTCACTCTGACACAGAACCCCGAATAAATCTTGGCTGATGGCAGTTTTTTCGGACCAGAGCGCCAGAGATGCTTCAGGGGCCAAGTGACCATCAAGATGTACGCCACCTACAAGGTATGGTTTGTACAAGGCTGGGCTATCGTTCTTCAGCGCGCAGAGAAAGGATGCGTGTGCTTGAAGGGAATTTTGGTTCCCATCCTGCAACACTTCAGTGCTGGAAGCTGGTGAAGGGGGTGTTGGGCTTGTCTGGAGCACTGGAAGAGGCGTAGCTGGTGGAGTGGAAGCTCTGGTGCCAATGACGGCGACAGCACTGTCAGAAACTGGCAGGCACCTTTCTGGGCCGACAGGTTTCGGGCTAGCCACCTGGGCCCAAATGTATCCCCGGCGGCAGTCGATGAGCGGGGACAGTCTGTCCAGGAGGTCTTGCCCAATGAGGAGTGGTTCTGTCTCTAAGAGGCAGACATAAATGGGATGCATGAGTGTCATCCCTTGAAAGATGAGGTCAAGCCAGACAAGTTTGGTGATGGGTGACTTATCCTGCGTGAAGCTGGTGATGCTAACATCACAAGCTTCAATTTTCAGTGGCTTACCGAGGGAGAGCATAGTTCTTGCAACCTCCGCAAAGGTGCTTGAACTAATCAAGCTGATCTCCGATCCAGAGTCGAGTAAAGCGAGTGTCCTGGTACATTCCCCTACCACCACAGAGGTGTAGATGCGTCGTGCGTTGCCTTTGCGCTCAAGTTTGCCCAAGAAAGTGAGAACAGAAAAGTCAGCAGAGTGATGGTTAACCATTTTGGGAAGGCTGTCTGCCTCCCCCTGTCCCCTTCCCCAGCCCACAAAGTAAACTCTGGCATTGGATGGGGAGGGTGTCTGGCCTAGTCATACCGGCGGGGGCTTTGGATCCTGTCCCTTGGAGGGAGTATGCTGTCTGGAGAGGTCAAGTTTTCCAACTGCCTCTGCCACGCAAGTTTGGATCCAGTCTCGCATGTCTGACTTCAAGGCATCGCCTCTCTGATGGCTTTGTTGCTTTTGGTTAAACTTACCTCCTTGTTTTGAACCCTTTTCAGTTTCTCGCTTTTGTCGCGGAAAGTTGCGTGGTTTAAATTTTTCACCTCCTTGTCCTTGTCGACCACTCTGTTTCCGAGCTGGGTGCTGTGAGTGGGATGCACTTTGAGCAGATGTTTTGACACGAGGCAATTCCTTGCCTTCTAGTGCCAGGTCAGCAGTCTCTGAGGCCTGGATCCCCAGGACCCTGGCGTCCACCTCAGCTCTCCTCCCAGGCCGGTTGCGGAGCTCCCACACAGTTTGAGCGTGTTTACGGATCTCCTGCATGGGGTAGTTCCCGGACCTGCAGAACAGGGCCACCTCAAAACGAACACTTTCATGCAGGTTGTTCACAAACAAGCATTTGAATTGGTGTTCTTCCTCCAACCCTGGTGCATTCCGGCCTTGGAAGTAGGCAACCCTCAAGCGTCGGAAGTACTCCCTTGGAGGCTCAGACCGCTTGTGGATTATATTGAAGGCACCGAGGGTGGCGGAGGCGGGGTCATTATAAGGTGAGTACTCCTCCCTAAGAGCCTGGCAGAGGGCGGAGTACCGGTCTCTGGTTGCTGGAGGCAGAGTCTCCATAAATATATGGACACTGCGGGGCGTCGTCTTCCAAATCAATTTGAGTTTCTCGCGGGAAGATGGGTTTGGAAGATCGAGAAGACAGCGTTCAACCTCACGCAAGTAATCATCAATGCTGGACTCCTTATTGCTAGGATCAAAGCGCTCTATGTCCTTAGCAAGAGATTCCAGCTGGCGGGTTCTAAGACCCTGTTCCCTTGGGGGACAGGGGCCATCTGAGTCGTCAGATGTGATGTCCTCATGATGGTACGCGCGTGGGTGACGGCGGGGGTACGCGCCACCTGAAGAGGGGAGCCCATAGTTGTCAACACCATAATGCGCCTGAAGGTGGCTGTACTCCCTCTGAGGGGGAGTATGAGCGTTGTCAGAGCGTAAGGTGATGTGGCTTGGCCTACCCTCAGGAGGTGGGGCACTTAAGCCCCAGAAGCGAGAAGGTGGCGGGCCTGATTGGCCACTTCCCCCCACCTGTGGCTGGTTCCGGACGCCATACCGGACTGGTGGGTCTGCTTCCGGTCCTCTGTAGCGTGACGTAGGCTGTACACCTGACTGTACAGATTCAAGCTTGGAGAGGAGCTCTGCTTCCCTTTTGAGCGCCGCCTGAAGTTCAAGCTCGGTTTGGCGGGCCGCTGTGGTTTCAGGAGGGGGCTCAGACTCGCCTTCCGATGCCTCCCCTGAGGAAGCCGGAACCCTGGCTCCTTGATCAGACGCTGAGCCCTGCGAAGCGGACTCACGTCCTGATGCCCGACTGTGTGCATACGATGGTTCATCCTCCCTGGCTTGCGCTTCCTGTTGCAAGCGGGAGTAGTCATGCTGCAGCTGAGCCAGCCTCTCCTGGCTTTCTTTAGCCTGCAGCTCTGCCTTGCGCTGGTACAACAGCGCAATCTGACCCAGGACTTCTGGGATGGTGCGCTGGGGCTTCCCAGTTGGGTCATTCACGTAGCTCACCAGCTCCTGGAGTTTCTCCTCACAGGTTTCGATGGTGTAGCTGTTAAGATGGTCTCTGTCCTCTAAGGAGAGACGGATGAGCCCGGCAACCGCATCCTGTAGGATCGGGTCGCACGGTTCTTTAGGAGCAGATGCTCCTGACACACTGGGGTTCTGACCGCTCATGGCAGCTAAAATCCCCTGTGGGCACAATAACTTACTGTGTGATATAGGACTAACGCTGTTGCGGGTGCACAGGTGAGAGCGGTACCTGTGTCTTACAAACCTATCGAGTATAGGTATAAACTAATTACTCAATACAACCTTAGCTGTTAGTACAGTGGCCTGAGCACTTATGTGAGTAATAGTTATTGAAGTGTTAGTAACCTCGAAGCCAAATGTTACTGTTTCTAGGCAGTAACGCAATCAACTCTACTTTCACAACTACCACACACTTAGCAGCAATTCACCGAGCACAACTGACTTTGCTTGGCAGCACTCTATGAAACAAATCCTTTGCAATAATAAGTCTAAAAGAATTTAAGCCAAGTCAGCGGAACAAGGTCTAATGAATAAGAGTGGATTATTGTGCACAATTGTTGCAATAAACTGGTTTAGACGGCCTCACACGGGGCACCAAATCTGTTGGGATTCGCTACAGATGGATGTTTGGAAATTGATAGTCACTTAATTACTAATAGTAATAAGTATAAAAAATTAATTATTAATCTTACTTAATAATTTCGGGGCACCACCCTGCGAGCAGGGATCAATGACCAAACAAATATCAGTCTCTCGAATTTAGGCAAAACCTATGTTACGATGTATTAATAGGCTTTAATACTAAATAGGAAAACAGTTAGTTAATAATTGATTGGATTGAAGGGGTGATATCGAGCACTGACCGTACAACCAGCAGTTATTACACAATAGGTGCAACAATAAACACTCAGAGGGTTCTGATTTAACACACGACTGTTTATTACAAAATGTACTTATGGTAAAAATACATACATTAATGTCAACAAACACTAATCTATTTACGGATGAGAAATAGGCATAAATCACAAGCAATGAAACACAGCAACACCAGGCAAGCGTGTGGAGTGTACCTAGGTGTGTGTTTGTGTGTGTGCGTGTGCGTGCGTGTGTGTGTGTGTGTGTGTGTGTGTGAGAGAGAGAGAGAGAGAGAGAGGGAGTGAAGAGAGGAGGGGGGAGGAAGCGGCAAGATGGCGGACGTGACTACGTCCGGTCACGTGTCAGTCACTGGAAGTGACGCGCTAAGTTTGAGCAAGACAATGGCTGCAGCTCCGCTTGCTCCACGTGTCCTTTAAAGCACACACTAGATGGCGCAAGACGAAACTGAACACACTGAATGCTCACAAAACTTGTGCTATGCTATAATGTCGTGTACTCTGGGGATCGCGAGCTCTCCTGAGATTACTCACGGGGAAATGTGCGTATTACGCAGTTATGCGCATATGTATGCGTGTGGGTGCGTGTGTGTGTGGTTAGTAAAAGAGAGAGAGAAAGAGAACGAAGCGCTCACGCTTCGAAAGCTTGAGGAAAGAGTCGTGGATGGCGTAATATTCGTTTTACGGTCTTTCAGGGGTCGACAAACGAGCTGGCGCTCATATGCCGTCCGCTGGTTACTGTGTAAGTCAGCAAAGCGAAATATTACGATCCCACGCACGACTCACAACTAGCAGCACAATGTTAACAAGGCACAGTTAAACAAAGCAGCTTCTAGCGGCAATCAGCTTAGCGTCCATACATGAAAGCGGACTCGGCGGCCCGTTAAACAAACAACACAATAAAAACACAGTTTAAACACCACGCTATCTATAACTGTCTCTGCCCAGACAAAAGCTCTCTTACTTGGAGTCGCTCTCCGCGACTAGCGTGCTTCCCGGCGTTTGCCGATCCGTCGATCAGGGGAACGTGCGGGGCGACTGTAGCGTCCTACAGTAGGATGAGATTTGGCTGTCCTCAGCGGGGCAGATGAAGAACAGCGGAGTCGGCTCTGATGAAGAAGCGGGTCTCTGCGGGCTCGTCTTCTTCTGAAGAAAAAGTTTCCTTCACTTCTGCAGATAAGGAGGATGGCTGGGTTGCGCAGCTTCCTCCACGGATCCAAAAGAAAGTGTCTAACAGAACACTTCAACAATTCCTCACTCGTCCAGCAAGCTAAGAACTGCGGCCTAGGTCGTAATGTACAACGTTGTTAAAGTTGCTTCCTTACGGTAACGGTGATGAGAAGACGGAGTTCCTTGCTCACCTTGGTCACACTGGAAAAAGCGGGGGGCAGCGCAACGCGCCGCAATTTATGCCATGAGCTGCGTTGGGGGTCTTCCGGCGGATCCCACCTGGGCAAGACGGTGTTCCGACCAATGAGAGGCATGAGTTTGAATTTGAAAATAAACTCACCCCAGGGGGTCCTTTACCGGACCGACGCAGTTTTGGCGGGCCGCTATTGTTCTAGGGCTTTGCTGAATCATGCAGGTTTGTCTTTGTTTGAGACATGGTCGAGGTCCCAACACTACCAAGGTGAAATATTGTTAATAGTAGGGGGTAGGACTTTTAAGTGCATTAAGAGTTTCTTTTTTCTCCCTCTGCACTTGGTGAGTGCAGACGTGTCTCTGCTTGCTCCTGCTGCTTCCTGCTTTATTCGCTTTTAAATCATTCTTTTAAATCATTCTACTTCTTTCCAAAAGTCATGGATATGATTTAATTCTTTTTCTTTTAAGTGAACCAAGACTTTTTGAATCATT
>MDSO01000131.1_pt1 | contig 11552 bp, 9 predicted proteins | sample 1005691 | NCBI WGS metagenome assembly MDSO01 (sample SAMN05526595, study PRJNA338239) | gut metagenome | isolation source: stomach gut content | host: Acanthurus sohal | place: Saudi Arabia: Red Sea | collected 2011-04 | reverse complement strand
TCTTTTTTGGACCAAGGCTATTCGCTGACTGAGAGGTTGGTGTCCATGTAATAGAAGCTAAGCATTCTTTTTTGGACCAAGGCTATTCGCTGACTGAGAGGTTGGTGTCCATGTATATAGAAGCTAAGCATTCTTTTTTGGACCAAGGCTATTCGCTGACTGAGAGGTTGGTGTCCATATAATAGAAGCTAAGCATTCTTTTTTGGATCTATATGAGTTTGTTAATCTATGGCGTAACCTATGTATTGATATTATAGCAAATATTGTGTTACATCCACATTATGACAATATTAAGTTTTAATTATATTTAATCTATTATTCTGATATTTTTTCTAGCCGAGTTTGGCTGTTTTCTTTATAAACTTTGTACTTGCACTTGACATTAGCCTTCCTCTTGAGGAAGGTGGCAGCGAAGCTGACGGATAGAGTAAAAGAGCGAAGCGATGCATTTGACATTGAACTTCACATTTGAAATTAACTGACTGAGAGGTTCTTTTGGTATTCTAGCTCCGTAGCGCTTCGCTTTAATGATTCACTACAACTCTATCCGGGTCGCTTCACTTGAGAAGATCAAGGATCTGTATACAAAATTTATTATCTTTGAGTTTACACTTACTTCTAACTATTTTTTATAGTGTGATAAAACGATCTCACTTCACCATCTCGTAGATAAACATCGGCTCTCCAGACATCACCATCTTTAGTTAGAACGCCGTCTTGTTGCCAATTGCATCTAAAGTTAAAAGTAAAGCTTTCGTCGTAGCAAATATAGACTAGTTCACCATTTTCGTAAAACTTGACATAGTTTATTTTTTCTGGATACAGAGAAGCCACTCTTGGAAATCTGGTACCGTTGCTATGCATATGGTCTTCTAATCCCTGGAAATACAGCTGATCTTCTTCCGGTATTTCCGGATCCATAATACCAATGGTCTGAGCCATTCTAGCAGCAAAGAATTCGTCTTCGCCACGGGTTATGCCCCAATAAGTTGGGACTTCTTGTTTGGTCATATTGTTATAATATCCCCATGAAACGCCTTCTTGCTCACAAACGGTTAATTGGCCAATGGCCTGAGAATCTTCATTGATCAGAATAGGTTTATTTGGGGTGTATTTTCTTACGAGGTGAATATGGTTATACAATCTAGATCTGCTTTCACCATTACCATGGATGATAACAACATCGCTAGCTTTGCAAACTTCTTCGTTGGTGAAGCCACCGCCTCCGCTACATCCGATAGGAATGCCGTTAGCGTGTAGTTTAGCAAAATTGATAAGAGCGACCATACCCTGTGGTTCATGAATAAGAGGCATTTTAGCAAACGGTGCTATATTGAACTCATTGGCAATTTCGATAATTAAATTGTTGAAGCCACTGTTGGCTAAAAACTTAGTCATTCCTTCTACAATATTTATTACGGCTTGGGCACCTTCCAATTCAGAGATGTTAGCAGCATAGAAATAGCTTACAATAACGATAATACCTAAGTCATCGCAGGCTTTAATTAACTTTAAGAGCCTATCTAGATATTTCGGACAAACCGTGGTTCCGTCAGCCGAATAAGGGTTATTCTGTAACAAATGTCCTGGTACGGTAAAGCAATTTCCACCACCTTGGAGGCCAACAGTTATAGCTCGTAAGCCACTAGCGTACCACTCGGGCAAAGCTTCTATCAATTCTTCTGTGTTTACATCCGGATCGAAGGTTTTACCGTATCGATTAAATCGGCCTCTATCCTGGGTGTCGAATATAGCTTGGATAAAACGAGCATTCATTAATGTACCTAACATAGTAGGCTTTACATTTGGATATTCAGAATAAACGAGAGTACCATTGATTAAAAATTTTTGCTGTTCGATTGTCAAATTAGTCTTACTCATTTTTATATTACCCCTTTGCTGTTTTTTTAAAGTTTAACAGCTTATTTTTCTTAGTTCAAGGTATTTTTTTAAAACTTTCTCCTCGCTACTCGGCCATAGCCACCTTCTCCGAGGGAGATGTCACGAAGTGACAGAGGGAATTGCAACAAAATAAGACCTCATCTATTTTTATATTAATAGAGGAGGCCTTATTAATTATTTGAGTATTTTATTTAGATACATTCTAAATCTAATACTATATCCTTTCCGGCAATAACAATATCCGTTTCATTTTTAAAGTTTATTGCTTGATCATGATTATCTGATATTATAAAAATAATAGTTGACTTATATCCACTCTCTTCAATAATTTTTTTATCAAATTCTATAAGAGGCATCCCGGCTTTAACTTTATCGCCAACTTTTACCAAGCATTTAAAGCCTTTACCTTTTAGGTTAGAAGTATTTACGCCGACGTGGATTAAGACTTCGACATCATTACGAACTTTTAATCCTACGGTATGTTCTGTTTCGTTCATGACCACCTCTACGGTCCCATCCGCTGGGGCTACGACCGTGCATTCGGTGGGTTCTATAGCTATACCGTCACCTAACATGAGTCTTGAGAATACTTTATCTTTTACATCTCTTAAAGATATACATTGTCCACTTACGGGGGCTAATAGCCCTTTTTGTTTGTTAAACAATCCCATATTTCAACCTCCCAAGTTTGATTTTTAAACTAAATTTTATTATAACGGCGTTATATTCTTATTTATTTTGAATGGCTGTGGTAAGTTGAGGAATAATTTGCTTTTTCCTAGAGTAAACGCCTTCTAAATATATACTATCTTTGTTAGGCTCTATACCGAATGCTTTATCTGCTAATTTTTTTTGAGGACCGACAGCAACGATTTCCGAACCGCCCAAAAGAATGTCAGTTACTATCAAAATTACAAGGTCTACTTTTTGGTTATCTTGAAGATTTTTCATTTCCTTAATTAAAGATTCTTTAATTTTGTATAAGCTGGCATGGTTAGTAGTATTCACCTGAGAAATAGAAGCTTTATAGGAGCCTAGGGCAAAGAGTTTAACATCACTTTCTAAAATTTCTTTAATGGGTAATTTATCCAAAGCGCCACCGATAGATAGGAGTTCTTTACCGTAATCGTCTAGGTCAACTTCGGATATTTTGGCTAATCTTTTAGCGATTTTAATATCCTCATCAGTGCAAGTAGGAGATTTGAAGCATAAAGTATCAGAAAGGATAGCACTTAACATTAGGCCAGCAATTTCTTTTGGGGGCATAATATTGGACTCTTGAAACATTTTAGCAATGATAGTACAAGTACAACCGACGGGTTCTACCCTTAAAAAGACGGGCGTTTTAGTATCAATGTTAGCCACACGATGATGATCAATTATTTCTAGGATTTCGGCCTGAGAGATGCCAAAAGCACTTTGGGAATCTTCATTATGGTCAACTAAGATAACTTTCTTTTTTTGGATGTCAAGAATATGACGTTTAGAAATAATACCTTCTACCTCACCTTCCTTGTTTAAAATAGGAAAATGCCGAAAACTGCTCATAAGCATAACTTCTTTGACTTCATCAATCGTTTCTTCGGCCTCAAAAAAAACTAATTCTTTAGTACCCATGATATAGTTAACAGGAGTGCTTTGGTTTATGATCTTTACAGCTTTAGAAAAACTACATGGTACGCATGCCACAGCAGCGGATATATTTTGCGGTAATACTACATTTATATGCTCCAAGTCAACACCTGTGACAATAATTAATCCGGCACCTGTATCGAGAGCGTTATTGATTAAGGAAGGATTATTACCGGTTAAAATTATATCCATATCGTTTAGCTTAGTATCATCCTGAATTTCGGAGGTAGTATAGATATCACCTTGAACGAAGGGGTCTTTGTACTCACCAACGATTATTTTACCTTGTAAAACACTCATTATATTCACAATCGGTGTTTTTGCTTCTCTTAAAATTGTATTTTCTGTTAATTCTAAATAGGATTTAGCGATATCAGTTAAAGTGACGACACCAGCTAAAGTGTTGTCCTGATTTAAAACGGGTGTGATACCCTTGTTGGATTGACCCATAGCATCCCAGGCTTTTTTGACAGAATCGCCTGTGTAAATGGGCCGAACCCGATAGTAATTCATATCCAAGACTTGCGGTTTAATGTGGCGTAGTAATAGTGGTTCCTTAATTTTAAATTTATTTAGTGCAAACTTGCTCTCTCTATTTAAAGGACCTATTCTAGTTGCAATAATATTTACATCTCCTAAAGATCTCTTATAATAAGCATACGCTATAGCCGCGCAAATGGAATCCGTATCTGGATTTTGATGGCCAAACACATACGTTTTGTTATTCATAAAAATGTTCCTTTCAATTTGTCTTTGTTTCAATTATTAGGAGATGTACTTTTTAAATATTTTATGCACTATCTTTTAATATATTTTAATTTGCTTGACTATATACATATTATTATGCCATTAATAATGCACCGATGCCAGATAGCTCATTTTCATTTTCGGATTCAAATCCTTTAGCAACAAATCCTTCTTGATTAAGAATATCAATAAGACCCTGTTTTAATACGTATTTTCCGGCCACTATTATTTGATAATCTTTAGAAAATTCTATGGCCGAAGAATTCATTAAAGCAGTAATATCACTTTGGAGAACAATACCGAGTAAAAAGTTAGCGACTTGATTATGAGAAAAATTACAAAACAAATTATTTATTCTACATAAAAATGCAGCTCTAGAAGTCCCAACTTTTTTAGCCTCCTTATAACCATTTATAACAAAGTCTTTCATATATTTAGATACTAATTCTCCACCGACGGCTTCGGAAATGATAGTGCGATTAGAAATAACTTCAATTAATTCTCCGGTGAGAGTAGTAACGCTACCAGTGATTTCGCCCAATTTATTAACGCTAATAAATTTGCTATGGGAGCCAGGTAAGACTAAAAGATAGGGGCGACCCTTTGGCAATTCCTCTAAGATAGCGAAGGCTTCGACTTCTTCGCCTCGCATGATGTCCATAGACTCTGGATTATTTTCGTCGAATTTATTTTTAACACCGGTAATGAAAGTGATCGGAATGTCGCAAATATCACTCATAAAAACAGTAACGGCCGAAGCCTTTAACGCTTCTTTAGATACAGGGACGGTTAGATGCGGAATCTCGTATAAGCCCAGGGCCGAAGTTATCATACCCGTAGCTATGACAGCATCGATTACAGGATTTTGGTTGCTACCTAATATAGCAGAAATAGAATTTTTTAAAGTATTTTTTAATTTATTATTATTACCGTCGATAGCTGTATTTTTTACGCCAATGTGTGTGGTTACAGCATCGACAAGATTAAACTCATAATCATACAAGCGAACTCTGGTGTTTGTTGTTCCTGTGTCAATTGTTATATACATGATATTATTACCTCCATTTTATTCTTCTATATATTTATCTGTAATTTTAGCCATACCTCAAAGTTTAGCATCTTGGTAAGCTGGATCGGCCCACAGATTAACCCGCTCGGCCGGATCATTGTTTAAATCATAGAGTTCTCCGTATTCTCTATTAACATAATATAAAGTTTTGATACCGTTTTCGATTACGCCTTTTATATCGTGAGCTTCCATAAATACATATGCTCGAGGGGTAACATTTTCTTTGGTCCAGTAATCACTATACGGATGATTTTCCATATGCTCACTTATTTTCTCCGGCCCGTTAGCCAATGTTAAGCCAGTCGAAGCGATGTCGATGTTGGTTACTAGATCGTCCCTCTATAACCGGCAAAATCTTTTATAGGTGGTTTAATAAATAATGGGATATGCATTAGCCCTTGACTTAAATACTGAGCTTTTGTTACCAGGTCAAAATATAGTGATAGGTAATCCTTTGAAGTTATCTCTAGATTTTGTCGGCTAAGTCGGAGTGATTACTCCCTCTTTCTCGCCTAAGAACCGTACGTGAGACTTTCACCTCATACGGCTCCAGCATACATTTATCCTTTAGTCTTGTTACACTAACCCTGCTTCTTTCTTGTTCCTGATATCTTTAACCGCTTGCTGGATTTCTATATCTGTTGGAACTATTCCTTTGACAGGGAATAATCTATGGTATTCTATATGACAGGATGTGTGTACTAATTGTAAGTTTTTATACTCATCAGTACCACCTTTATCTCTTGGTATTTTATGGTGCGTTTCTAATCCTTCTTTATAGTCCGTAATGGATTTACCACACATAGGGCAAGTGTAGCTTTGTTTCTTTGCTAACTTTTGTCTATATACAACGTTGTTTTTATCGAACTCTTGGATATTTCTTTTAATGAAATATTCTTCAAGTTCTTTGTTGAATGGACTGTGAGTGTGTTTAATCTGAGAATGTCTCACAATTGGTGTCCAAGCCATCTTTTTTAATTGGTTTCCTGTAATTGGGTCTGTCAATAGCCATTGATTTTTACTTTGTCCTGTTTTATCAGCTTTAAAATATTGTTCTTTAATCCATTTCCAACTTTTCTTTGGATGCATACGCACTAGGAATTTCTTTATCCTATCCCAAATATAAGTGTCCATTTCTGAATAGATCTCTTTGGCTGCTGATGGCGACCAATAATTTGCTGTTCCTATTATAATAGGATTAAGCGTATTAACAAGAGTTTGTACATTATTTCCATAGAGTTGTTTGGTGTTACTTGATACTTTTTGTTTTAATTTATTTATGCTATCCCTAGAGGGCTTAACCAATAGTTTATTCCCTTTTTCCGTTTTATACCTCTTAATGTTGAATCCTAAGAAGTCGAATCCACTTGTCACGGGTGTTATTTTGGTTTTGTCAGGTGCTAACTCTAGTCCTCTTATTTCTAGATAAGATTTAAGTAAGTCGTATACTTGATGTGCTTCTTGTTCTGTATTACACATAACCACGAAGTCGTTAGCGTATCTTGCCATAGCATAGGTACCTATATTTTCATAGGTTGTGATGTCTTGCCTATTAACAGCATTGTACTGTATGGATAGTATTTCTTCCATTCCATGTAGCGCTATATTAGCCAGTAATGGTGAGATGATGCCTCCTTGTGGAGTATCTTCCTCTGTTATGGTGAACACCTTATTGTCTACGAATCCTGCTTTGAGCCATTTTTCAATAATTTCTCTTTCTGGAAAACCTTCTAATTGCTTTATGATAAACTCATGATTGAGGTTATCATAACAGCCCTCGAAATCCCCTTCAAAAATCCATTGTCTTTTGCCACCTTTTAGGGTATTGAAAATCCTTTCAATTGCATCATGACACCCTCTACTAGGTCTAAAACCATATGATGTAGGTTCAAATCTGCATTCCCATTGTGGTTCAAGTGCTAATTTTACTATGTTTTGATATACTCTATCTTTAATAGTAGGTATTCCTAGGGGGCTTAGTTTTCCATTTTTCTTTCTAATATAAGTCCTGTATGCAGGTTTAGGATTATGATTTTGTAGCTTCAAACTTTCCATATCTCTGAATAATTCAAGTCTTTCACTGGAAGTTAATGCTTTGTAGCCATTTACTCCAGCAATTCTTTTACCTCTATTTGTTTGTGTAACTCTTTTTATGGAAACCAATAATGTTGCAGTGCTATTCATTAGCATTCTTTGTAGGTCTCTGACCTTACGTTTATTTCCAAGACTTTCGGCATGATATATTCGTTGTTGTAATTTTTCTACATACCTTTCGACCTCTATCCAATTGATTTGTTGCCAATCGGTAATGTTAGGTAGTGCGGACTTCTTATTTGAAGTATTCATCGTCTTTTACCTCTCTTTAAAAAAATTTATTTTACGCTTTATTTTCATGTTGTACACCAGTTAGAAGTCAGCTCTCTTTCGAGAATATACTAGCGTATATTATCCACCCAGTTATTTTCGTTCCTGTGACCTTTCGGTTTAGTGGCGTTTGCTTTTTCTAACTTCCCTTACCCTCTAGAGAATTCCGCTTTCCTTACGGTTAGTCTACCATCATAGATGGACTCTATAGAGTTTACCAAGTTCAACTTCTGTCAGATACGCATGGGTTAGGTTCCTTCTATACACCGATAGGCCTATGGGTTGCGTCAAATACATTTTAGGGGACGATGTATTCCCTGCCTATTAAACGATAGCAATTATATCCCAGCTATCGACTGTGGTGACGATGCTTATAAAGGTTCACTTACATTAACCATACCATTCTTTCTCTTGCCCTCTAGGATTATGGATACTAAATCCTAGATTAGGCTTTCTCGCATGCAACCTACATCTTCATTACTAAAGACGCAGTTTCGAGTGAGAATACCCTTTGCAACTAGGGTAACAGTTTTACCTGTACTGACACTTACGAAAGAAGTTGCTTCTTGTCGCACCCCCCACTCCACACCGTGCATGAGACTTTCGAACTCACACGGCGTTCCAACAAATATTTAAAATTCTGCATACATTACATATGCTTCATTGCTCGTGCCTCTACTCTCACTTAGATTAAGCTAAGTTATAATACTTGGTATCTTTCCTTATCAACATTTCACAGATAGCATTCATGGGTAAATTCCTTTCTGATTTTTAATTAGTCTTCGCACTTGAACTTTGTAGTGTAGCTGACTAAGAGGTTAATTTTTTTTTAGCTTTTTCTTTATTGAGCCAATCTTTATATTTTTGTTCTAATCTAAACCAAGCGTGAGGAGCTTTACCGACATATTTATAAGAATCAAAAATATCGCCGTTACCAACAGCTCTAGGATCATTAGTTCGGATCAATTCGGCATCTAATTCTTGACGAAGTTGAGATTTAATGTCAGCAAAAGAGTCGATATAGGCCAAATTTTCCATACATTCGGGATCCTTTAAGATATCGAACAACTGTTCTTCTGGCCGAATGCCGAAGGCTAGATTGTAATAGAAGTTATCATTTTTAGCGTGAAGCAAGAGGATTTCTTCTTTAGTAGGAGAAGGGTCACAATTCGGATAGCCAGTTTCTGGGTTACCTGCAGGGGCTGAGTTCGGATTATAATTATGAATATATAGGTAATCCGGTGTTCTAATGCAGCGAACAGGGTAGCCAGCATCATTAAGACGGCCCATGTCGTGTCTTTCTCGACCCATGAAGACTCTGTCTCGATTAGGGTTAACTATACCTTGTTTATCAGAATTAAAGATATCGAATAAGCTATTTCCAGCAAACGTTTCTGGCTTATCTATACCGGCTAATTCGGAAAACGTTGGAGCAAAGTCGACAAAACTAACTAGATCGTCTACGACTCGTCCGGGTGAAATTTTATCGATCCAAGAAATGACTAAAGGTAAACGTAGATCTGGCTCGTACATCTGGCCTTTGACTCTTGGGAATGGACATCCGTTATCAGATGTGATAACAATGAGAGTATTTTCGTATTCACCGATATCTTTTAGATGGTCGATGATTTTGCCAAGTTGAAGATCGAACCAGTCTATTTCGAAAGCGTAGTCGCAAAAATCTTCTCTAACTCTTTGATTGTCAGGTAAGTATAAAGGGATATCGACTTTCGAAGGATCTTTGCCATGAGAAACACCTTCACCTGGGATATATCTTCTATGAGGTTCGAAACAACCGTACCAAAAGTAAAACGGCTGATGGTCTTCTTTATCATCTAAAAACGCCTTAAAGTTAGCAGCGTAATCTACTTTAGAAATATTGGAATTAGTCGGTGGCTCTAAAGTTAATTCGTTATATTCGGTTCCGGCCGGATTACGAGAGTAACCAGAAACTGTGAAGTCTCCGGGACCCCATCCTTTGCCAGTGTAACCGACGTGGTAGCCGATTTGTTCTAATAGATCGGGGAAAAGGATTTGGTTAGGTGGAAATTCGCAAAAGTGAGTACAGGCTGATTCCAACTGCCAGGTTAATTTTCCGGTTAAAATGGAAGCACGAGAAGGTGCACATTTTGGATTGGTAGCAAAAGCATTGTTAAACACAATACCTTGTTTTGCGATAGAGTCGATTACTGGTGTATTGACAAATTTATGGCCGTAAATACCAAAATGTGAAGCGTCATCGGCTATGGCAAATAATATATTGGGTGACTTTTTCATAATAAATATCCTCCTAAAAATTTTTTTAGATAAGGCAGTTTCAATTTAATTTAAATTGAATTTCGCAGGCTACCCCTGTTCCCATGGCACTACTTCCACGCAATTTTGTGAAAACTGATTGCGGAGTGTGCCGTAGCGAAACAAACTGTGGGGATTGCGAGGTGTCTCCAGGGGTATAGGTGGGAACTTAAGAATCTTTTGGCGAAGCTGACTGAGGGGTTCTCATGGTGCTCTAGCTCCGTACTTTGTATCCATTCAAATTTACTTTAAGTGGCCAAAGTCAAAAATATTGCAAGAACAACATCAGTCAAAATAATATCAAGCAATATTAATAATTGACAGAAGATGAAGATGAGCAAATTATAAAGCTCCCAAAAGACAAAGATGACCAAGGCGCATACTAGTAAGAGAATCATAAGATTCAGGTTAGGCCGTCAGGTTGCTCTAAGCTTATGTTACCTATTTTCTGGCTTCGAAAATCATCTATAATAATTTTTGCGGTTCTATTCTCATCTACCTGGCCCTTTTGGGCCAAAACACCACGGAGCTGACCAATTTTAATTAATATTTCGTGATCATCTAAAGAATCCGGTTCTAGGATGACATATCTCTTAAAAAAAGTGCTACTAAATTTATTTCTGGCTAATTTTATAAAATTTAAAGCTAAATCCTGAGTATTTAAGATAGAATCGTTTATTGATCCTAAATATGCTAATTTTTTTGCTACTTCTTGGTCGTCGAACTTCGGCCATAAAATTCCTGGCATGTCTAGTAACTCCATTCCTCTTTTTATTTTTATCCATTGTTTTCCTTTTGTTATACCAGGTTTATCACCGGTTTTTGTTACGCCCTTACCTACAATTGAATTTATAAAAGTGGACTTACCAACATTAGGTATACCGAGAACCATGGCTCTGATAGGGCGATATATACGACCCCGTTGTAGGTCTCTTTGAACTTTTTCCTTTAATAATTCTGTAGCAGCGTCGAGGACATCTTTAATGCCTTTTCCGCTAGTTGAGTTTACTGGGATTACTTTTGTACGTTCATTTTGGTAATATGCTATCCATTCATTAGTAATACTTGAATTTGCCAAGTCTGATTTATTCAGTACTAATATTTTAGGCTTATTTTTTATGAACTTATCAATATCGGGATTTTTAGTACTCTTTGGTGCTCTAGCATCAAGTAATTCAATTACAATGTCTACTAATTTTATATTTTCTTCGATTAATCTTTTGGTCTTGGTCATATGACCTGGATACCACTGTATATTCATAAAATTTTCCTACTATTTTTTATATTTTATTATTTAGAAATACTTTAAGCCGGCCCTCTATAGAAACATTTTTGACTAGTTAAGTGTAAGGCACTAAAACAAGAGAGGTTGAGGCACTGTGTTGTAAAAATTTTTTTTCGCATTTTTTGCAAAAGCGAAATGTTATTTAGAAATACTCTAGGCCGATCCTTTTGGTTAGTTAAGCACAAGGTGCTAAAACGAGGGGTTAGGGCACTTTGTTGTAAAAATTTTTTACGCATTTTTTGCAAAAGCGAAATGTTA
>MDSO01000130.1_pt1 | contig 11572 bp, 2 predicted proteins | sample 1005691 | NCBI WGS metagenome assembly MDSO01 (sample SAMN05526595, study PRJNA338239) | gut metagenome | isolation source: stomach gut content | host: Acanthurus sohal | place: Saudi Arabia: Red Sea | collected 2011-04 | reverse complement strand
TTCGGATCGTCTATTAACTTTCCTCCGCCACCCGCCATTTTTTTAGTATCTTTCATCCAGGCTGGTGGACTCCAAGGAGATGCGTGCAATTCCATTTCCGGTGCATATTTCTTCAACAAATTCATATACGGTATCATATATTCATGGTCTCGCTCCAATGAAAAATACTCCATAGCAAAATCGTCATCATGATCGTCTAAACTATACTCCGATAAGGCAAAATCACTAGCTCCTACCGGTAATCTAAAATAACTGAATTTATCCTTTACTAAATCACTAGCCACTTGCTGTTGATCCGACTCGGTTAAAGATAATAAGGCTTTTCCACCCAATTCGCTAAATGCACCACCTAGTCCTTTTATCTCCTGAAACTCCATGTGTGAGTTGATATATATATACGCACCAAAGGTTCGCTGATTCGGTTGATCGCCTATATCTCCACACATAGCTGATGTTTCTTGTAAGTCTACGCCGGTCGGTATGTTGACCGTATAAAGTTTTTCTAATTGCATTTCAAATTCTCCCTTCATTTTTTTGTTAATTTCCTTATTATAAATGCTAATTGGGACATAGTCAATCCTTAATTTAATTTATAGCTACTAGCCATGATATAGAAGATATGCAGTCAATTCAGGATTCAAGTTAAATATTAGCTAATAGAAGGGCACAAAAAAAGCCCATTGTTTAAACGGGCCAAGTTTTGATATAAGAGTCAACGTAGACATAAAATATAACCGAAAATATTAGATGTACCAATCATAAGAGAGTAGGTATTCGCCGATTAAAAATTTTTTTCAAAAGATGTTTATATCTAAAAATTCAGTTGTATTAAAATCCCCATAGCTAAAGCTAGGGGCTTTACGGCTTGTATGGTAAAATTATTCTAAAAACTCTTCTTCTAAAAATTCTTCTTCTAAAAATTCTTCATACGTTTCGAAAATATCCGCATCCGAATAGTATTCTTCCTCGAAATCATAGGCTAGATCATAACCATAATCTTCGGTTAAATCAGAACTTTCGTCATAATAAGAATCTTCATCGTAATATAAAAATTCTTCACTATAAAAATCATCGGCCGGAAGCTGTAATTCTTCATCATAAAAATCATCGGCGGGCACTTCTAACTCTTCAGCATTGAAATCTAAGGCTGACAAGACGATATCCGGATCTTCGTAATGCGAATTTTCATAGTGCGAATCTAGGTAATAATTCGGCTCTTCTTCGAATTCTAGCATAGGCATAAAGGATATTTCCGGAAACCTTTCTATATTTCTAGCTACTGCCTGAGTTATAGCCACTTCTATAGTTTGCGTATTAATTGTTCGGTCAGGCTCTTGACCGGCAAATTTGGATATTACCTCTACCTGGAATTTAATTCGACCATTTTCTTCTTCCGTTGTTGCCACAAAGAGAATGGATTTAACGTTAACAATTGTTTCTAGTGCATTTTGGATTGGTTGCCCAGCTAAATAGTCTTGAATAATTGATTGAATGTACGCTGTAGCATTTTCCTCCGTATCTGAGTTTGCTGTAGTTAAAGTGTAAAAGGCTGGATCCGGATTTTCTAATAGAATTTTTAACGCATCTAAATCGTCTTGGGCTAAATCTAATTCCGGTGCTATGATCGCTACATTAAATTCGTCGGTTTGTTCTTTATGATATCCTCTAAATAACTTAATTATAAATTTATACGTTCCATTTACCGAAGTATTACCATTAGCAGTCGACGGCCTTTGCGCTGCTATAAATTCGGTCGTTATTACTTCGAACGTTACACCTTCGGTTTCAGGTCTATTCAGCAACACTGCTATTTGTTTGCTTATATCACTCTTAGCTCCAAATTCTGAGTTACCTTCAGCTGGCACATTGTCAAATGTCATTAAAACATTCTTAGCTGCTAACAAAGCATTGGTATCGTATTCATTCGGTAAAATAATAGGTTCTATTACAACATCTATTCTGGCCGTTTCAATTCCGTAAGAAGTGCTGGTATCTTCCACTACAGTATCTTTCATTAACACTGGTGCTTCTTTTCTAACTATGGCTGTAAATGCAAAATTACCTTTGCTACCATCCGGATCTGACAGAGTACCATCTTCTGGAGATACATAAGTTCTAGGAACAGACTTAACTTCTATGGAGAAATCAATAAATCCATTATCTACTAAAAGTTGATTAAGAATAGCTTCCATGAAGATAATACACTGCTGTTCTGTAATTTCTATATGTTCCGTAATTGGATTGTCATCATGATCAAACGTCGATGGTAATACATATTCTGTTTTATTGTCCTTAATCAATTTTACAGCATCTTCAACGGAGTACTGCAATTCATTGAACCAGTCTAAGGCCTCCACAAAAACGCCTAATTTAGTAACTCCATCTGAACCGGTAGTTCTGTCTTCATCGGAGAAGCTAACCGTAAAGTCTGTATATCTACCGTAGGATCCTTTATTGGAAATGGCTGGGCCGACCGTATCCCCCGGAGCTAAATAGTTACCATCGGACACTGTTACGTTAATATCTTTGACTGCTATATTTATTAATTTGGCTATATATTCTTCTATTTGCTCGATTGTGGCCATCTCATCATCTTCGACTATCACTGAATTTGGTATAATTGTCGGATATAAAGAATCCACAGGTGTAAGCAGTTTATCAAGGAAAACTATCGCCTTATCTTTTGGTGTAGATTCGTTCTCATAGGCTCCTTTTAGTTTTCGCTCAGCCTCAAATCTGATTATAGCATTTTCTAGATTTTCCAAAACTGTTGGGCCAGTATAAATGATTGATCCGGTCGCATCTGTTAATTCGTCAACCGTAATATCGGATCGTCTAACTCCACTTGTAGCTTCTGTTATTGCTAACTTAAGATCATCCACAACTCGTTCATGAGCATAATAAGTACCGTCTAGGACATACTTTTTGCTATAGTTGTCCTCAATGTCTCCTTCATAACCGTAATTTCCACCTGGATCGTTTGCTGGTGGACTGCCAACCCAATATGCATTTAATATTTTTGAAGTTGTAGATATCAATTTATTGGCCTCGCTAATTTTTTCATTTACGATTTGCTTAGCACTTAATACATTCTCTTTCGTACCGGCTCCACCAATATAAGCTATGGATGGGTCTACAGGATGAACACTAACTAATTCGGTAGCATTTGGTAAAGCATTAGTAAACAATACTTCAAATTCCGACATCTGTCTCGCTAGTAAAGTTTCTGCTGCACTGTATTCGGACGCATCTACTAAATAAATTTTTTCATTAGTAGTTGGATCTATTGAGGTCTTATTGTAAATGCTATTAGCGACAAATATCGCATTCTTCAAATATGTTATCGCCGGTACCGCTTTGCCATAATAATTAGGATCTGCATAATCTTCATGTCTCGGATCTCGCATAAATGCTAAGTTTGTAATCCAATTATTGCTAGTCGGAATATCTGTTCCTTCTTTCGAGCTAACTTTGGTTAAACTAAGCGTTGTTGCTTCATCTATCTTAGCCTTTAAAGTCTTTTTAGCATCGGCGGCGTTTACTTGATCGGTTTCTGCTAAACCAGGCTTCTGAAGTCTTTCTATTACTGGAATAATTCCGATCTCTTTTCCTAATGCTGGTACCCTATAACTACTGTTAAATTCACTTGTATCAATCCTGTCATCTAAATATCTTAACTGCAATGCTATTGTTTCTATCGTGGTTGTATCAGTACCTAATGAAACTTTAAATCCATTTTCATCATATATTATATCGCCCGATTCGTTGGTCGCAAAGTTGCCGTAAGAATTAGCTAATGCTATTTTAGCTGAACTAATTCTAGATTTTAACGTATTATAGTATCCTATAGTAACCCACTTTACACTCGGTGAAACGTCTTTCCCATTAAGGCTAGATACCAAATTGTCCATTAATAGCTCTGCAGCATCGATAGTGTCGGATAATAAAGTTTTGGCTTCTTCTAATTTATCATTTCGACCATGTTTTTCCTGGCCATTTACTAAAGTACTCGCCAATTTCACTAAAGCATCGGTAGATCGCTGAAGGGTTGCTATCGCACTGTTTATCGAATTTTCGTTAGATGTTGGCAATGCTAACGCTTTCTGTGCTAACGCTATTGAATTTTCATAAGCTTTATAATTACCTAACGGTACCCAGAATTTATTTGGATCGTTTACTATATCGTCTCCTTTGCCTGTTATACTACCTAAAATTAACTGTATATTTGTTGGTACATTTATTAATATAGTCGAGCCTGTCCAATCCATCCCTATGCTGTCGTAATCGAATAAACCTGTTTCCGGATCTTTACCGATAAACGTTAATGCTTCCTCTATTGCTTGCTCTAGCTTGGCATAATTTACTTGATATTGTGTATCTCCTGTCCCGGCTTCTTTCTCCTGACTAGAAGAATTAAACTTGTCTACAGCTCGAAGTAAATTGGCTTGCGCATTATCTAATGTAATCTTATTTGTCTTAGCATTGTCGAAATTGTCTAACGTAATTTGTGTTGCGTTAATAGCATTGGTCAGTGCTATAACTTCTTTGATACTTATCCATATTGTATTTGGTAGTACATCGATGCCATTCCTATTGCTTACTCGTATATCACGACTACTCTCTTCATCTATTCCATTTCCATTCCCGTTTCCATTTCCTAATTCAGTAGAGATTTTTGGGGTTACTCCGTCCGCCTTTAAAGAGTCATTACCATAAGGATTTAATGGGACTCCATCATAAGTAGTATACATCAATGTCGGTGGCGTAGCACCATCTAAGTAAACTAAATCATTCACCAATGCTATAGCGTCAGCAATGTTTTGTCTTATTGTGCTGTCTGCAAAACCTTTGGATCCATAGAAAACTTTAGCTTGCTTATCAGGTATTAATTTACCGTCCAAATCTCTAGCATAAAAATATTGATATGCTATTTCTACTTTATTATATTCGGCTATTAACTGCTCTAAAGAATATTTTATTACTCCGTCTGCCATATTCATGTTTATATCCAACATTAGTTGACCATAACCAACAGCATTTCGAAGCTTCTCTTTATCTATAGCTGTACTCCACTGTTTGGTCGGCTCGATATCGATACCACCTTGTATACTTTCTAACAACTCTGCAAATGCTGGGATCGGTTCCATTTCTTCGACTGTAGTATTATCCAAATAGGTCGACGTACCGTTGTTAGCATTGTCAATATAATGCTGCATTTTGGTAGTTAGATCGGTGTAAATTTCTTTGGTACCATATTCTATAGTTTGCTCAAAGAATTCGATTTCTCTTATTATCTTGTCCAAAGCTTTCTCCAAAGTTTGTACTGTAGAACTAGCAGAATTATACTCTAAAATGGCATTTTTTATGCTCTCTTCGAAAAGTACGAATGTCGCCTTATATACCCATTTTTGGCCAGTATCCGGTATGCCGTCTTCGTTCTCGTCTTGACCACTAAGCTCAGTTCCATGTACATTGCTATAGACGACTGCGTTCTCCGTATCTAAGGCTGCATGAATATCGATTAATCCTTCTTCATCTATTGGTTTGATGGCTATTATATTGCTAGCATTATTAATAGCAGCTCTTAAATTAGCCTTGGCTTCTTCGAAAGCAGCGTACTCTTCTTCGTTGGCTTGACCTGGTAATGGAACATATTTTTCTATCATTTCTTCATTTTGTACATATTGAGTCTGTAACTGTGCTAAATTTGCACCGTATATCTTATCTATTAACATATGATTATAATCTATTGTATTTAGCATGGCTGTCATAATTGCGTTGTTAACATACATTCTATCCTCTGGTATATTTAAACCATTGCTATCACTAACTAAAACACGATCGCCATCTTCATCAATTAATAACATTTCCATTATTCTATATTGATTATAAAGGCGTACTTTTATGTTCTCTTTATAAGTTGCAGCGTTTAACACTCTCGGCTCAAATTCATCTAACAATTTTAATAATTTATCTAAAGCCACTTGCTTAGCAACATCATTGTTTGCTACCTGAGCAACATTAATAGCATTTTCGAAAGAAAAAATTTGTGAGCCGTCTATATACTCTTTCTCAGGTAATTGACTTAATTCGATATCATCGTATCCGTTATTATCCGAGTCACCATTGTTTAGCATGTCAAAAGTAATAAAGTCTATTCCGAGTAAATTACTTTTTGGGTATTTCGGTGGTATGGCCGGAATTGTGTTACCTTCATCGTCGACATATTCCTTATATCCTATTATACGTTTAGCGGCTTCTATAGCGTCACGAAGCATATCGTTTAATTCGAAACTTTTGTCGGCCGGAACTATCTCGAAATCTTCCACTGCTGCATCTAGAAGAATAACGGACGGTAAATTTTGGAAGTACATGTTTTTTGCACCATCTACTTGTGCTTCCAAAAAGCCATTAATATGATTTAAAGCGCCCAAGCGAGCGTCTTTTACAATTTTGTCAATGCCTTCTATGGCAAACTCGATATTGGTAAACAATAATTTAGTCGTCCAGTGTTCTGCTGTTGTTGTTCCGGTATCAAAAATTCCTGGGCGCAATCCATCATGAGAAAGCAGTACCCTAGATGTATCTAGCCTTACTTCTAAGATCTCATCATCTGGCCCGTAGATAATAGAAATCAAATCGTGTAACCCGTCTATACCGTCCACATCAGCGTTTACTTCTACAATTTTTTGATTAATTAAATCAGCATTTATTTTGTCGTAAATTTCATCTAATGCTTCGTTAAAAGGATCTAAATATGCGTCTAACACTGTTGTGGCGTTCGTTCGAATTTCATCGAACGCATCGATAGCGTCCTGTAAAATAGTTAACTGCTCAGTAAAGTAATCTGGATTCAGCTCAAACCCTTCTATGTGAACGTCTATGTCCCTAGCTATAAAGTCATCTATTATTTCTAATGCGAGATTTAACGGATCAAAATTTCCTTTAGCTAAATATTTACCACGCCCATCTGGATTTATTATATCATCATCGTTTAATAATATTCCGTCTATGCCCGTAAGTCCGTTATTAGAAATATGGATCTGTGTGGACGTATATTGGCCCGTGAAATTATTGTTAGCATCCTTTATCATGCGAACATTGTTTGCTTTTAAATCCGCCACGCCGTTTGTATAAGTAGTTGTTCCGCCAATAAAGGCTAAGTACGCTTCATTGAATGCATTATTATCTGGCCTGACTGGATCTTTTCTAGCATCAAAAAATACGTCCGTTGCAAGATCCAACGTATTAATAGCCGTGTCAAAGTAAGTAACCGGTTCTAATGTAAAATTATATAAGAAAGTCGGATCAAAAACAGCCTCTTCAAATTCTACTAACGAATCATCCGGAGTTGGAAAAGTTTTCGGCACAGTAAGCTTTAGGTTATCTTCTAATTTATCTATAGCCCGATCGTAGGCAACTACATCTAATTTATTGACCCACTTTATGCCCATATTGTTAGGTATAAGACTTAAATCGGACCATTCTCTTTCATCAAAATAATACCTAATATATCTATAACCGTCTTCTGAAAATACTAAGGTACGATCTTCCGGCGCTGTATTCGGGTGATCTGGATTATCTTCTGCTAAATAAATATCGGAATCTTTTTGCCCAATGGCTTTGTAAGTATCGCCAACAAGAACAGCTCGAGCACTTTGAGGATTTGTGGCCGTACCGTCTATTGCTGCTTGGAATCTCTTTTGACCCGTATCATATTCTTCTGCTAACGATTCTTTTTTAGCATCATTAAATGTGTTTATACTTGTCCCAAGTTCTGTAGCTAGCTTAGTGAATACTTCCCCATCATGATAAAACTCATATACAATTTCATCGATGCCTGGCTTATTGTTTCCGTTTTCATCCTCATATGAAGATATCGTAGTTGGGGAAATTATCATTGTAAGTAAATCTGCTTTAGAGAGTGCATCCGTTAATACTAAATCCAAAGCGTCTAAATCTGCAGGAAGAACCCACTCGGCGTCTGACATCTCAGTTACATCCATAGCGGTTTTAATCTGATCGATACCAATTATAGCCTCGCTAATATTTGGCGTTGTAGTTACGTCAGGTACAGGCAACTTACGTTCGGTTGTTATTTTGTAAAGACCTTCATCTGAAATAACTAAATTATTAACGTTTAAGCTACGAGGAGTAAATTGGGTTACAAACTCGAATCTACTTTCTGGATCTGTAGCTGGAATTACCTCCGTGACGGATGGAGTCATAATATCGGTTCCATCGTTAATTTGAGCATTCAAAACATTGATTGAATTATTAAGCAATTCTCTTAGCCCAGTTTCTGCATTATCCTGATAGGCGTTGATAGCAGATTGTATTTTAGTAATCAGGTCAGACATTTCTGTGGCTGTATAAATTTTAGTGGCTAAATCCGGATTTAAAATATAAGCATTGCCTGCTTCATTTTTAATGTACGGAAAATTAGGTAAATTTTCGCCAATTGGAGGTATAAATTCTACTGATGCGGTCACGGTAAGCGCCTCTACGGCCAATGCATAAAGCTCATTGTGTTCTTCCGGAGTCACCCACTTAAAAGTACCACTTATATTGGTACCCATTATCGTACTAACACTATAAAAAGTTCTGACAAATTGACTTGCCAAAATAGATAAAGTAGTATCCGAATGATCTGCTATGTCAAAGTTTTTATCTGGAACAAGTGTTCCATTGTTGCCCGGTGCTAACATCGGAACTTTTACAAATGAAGCTGGCTGGAATAATACGTCGTCCGTCATGTCGCCTACAGAATGATCGTAATCCATTAATGGCATAAATTCGTTGTTGCCATCTGCTGTAGCTAAGCCTAGATGAATCACAAGCTTTTGTAATGTAGTTAGCATGGCCAATTGCTCATGTCTTGTACCTGGTTTTAAGTCGTTTTCATATGCTAACAATCTATCCCTTATAGCTTGGATAGCAGCCTCGATAGATGGAATAATCGCTCCGGTAACCTCTTTGTCATAATGACTACTAGCTAACTTATTACGTTCGTTATCTTCTCCGTCTAATGCATAAAAGTCATTTATTTCTTCGGTTAACTCCGCTATATGTGCAGACGCAATTTCCATGGTTGCAAACATTTGAGTAACCAACGTGGCTTGTGTATCCCCACCTGGTTGCCACTGACCTAAATCTTGTTCTGAAATAGCAATAGCTGGCGAAACAAAAAAGGTATTAGCGTCTAATTCATCAAACGGGCCATCATACGGTATCTCTACAACAAATTGTCCCCCCTCTTCTTTATACTTTGGTGGCTTGTATAATCGAATATTCGTAGCAACATCCTTTGGACAAATTACACCCGCATCGTCTAAATAAACGTAGACGGCACCGCTTTTGTGAAATAAACTATCAGCTTCATTTGCCCGTGGATCTTCTACTAATCCGGCAAATTCATTTGTATCAGGTAGTAGTTCTGGTAATGGACCGATAAAATCCTTTAGACCGATCATAGCTTTAGCTATCATTATTTCAAAATTACCTTCTATTCTAGATTCATCTAATGCGTTTGTTCCTAATTGGGCCGATGAGATATATAGCTCATAAGCTTGTGTTAAACTGGTCATGATAGCATCCAAGTCTTCCGGTGTGGAGTAGGTCCCATTGTCATGAAGGAGAGGAGGAAGATAAGCAACTTCTTCGTCTGTTTTGTAAACTTGTCCAGTGTCTGGATTTATCGTTTCGGTTAACGTCTTCAAGGCTTCAAATGCATTTGGATGAATATGTTGGACAGCATCTACGGCCTTTTGTATCTCAGCATAAAGACCATCGTAAACTTCTGCATTTACCCAGTACGTATCAGCCGGAATATCTACACCTTGAACTTTGGATAGATATATCGGTATTTGATTATCTACGCTCGGGGCCACTCTAGAGCTGGATCGACTTCGAGCTGCTGCAGCAAGAATGTGAACTTCTAGTGTTAATGTATTAGTTCGGCCGGTTGTCGTATCGGTGACTACGTATCTAATTATTATAGGCTCGTCCTCTGCTGTTGGCGTATTCGTTGCCACCTCATCACCTTGAAAAGCCGGCATAAAGTTGCCCGCAGCATTGCTCATATTAATTTCTACCGTGTAAAATTCCGGTTGAAATTCTGTTTCCCACAGTAAGGTTGGCACCTCGTATCTATCATATTGTTGAAGGATAACCTTTTTTGTAGCACCGTCATCTAATAGTATATTTTTATATTTTATGGGTGGTGGTGGCGCAGCCAAATCCGCTCTAGTATTAACCTCGTAAATTTTATCCATTAAGGCTAGCACTTTATCTCGATAGTCCATGCCGGTCCCCGGTAGCATAGGTATAGATTGAATGTTAGCATTTAGCTCCTTTAATTTTAAAACAGCACCTTCTAATTGAGAGAAAAATCCTTTTGGATTTGGACTATAATCTTCTTTCATGAACCTTTCTAAAGTAATATATTCCGGTGTCTGTGCATCGGTATACATAACGGTCGGCCCATAATCAATACCCGCTATTTTTGAAGGAGAAGCTTGCAACGTTCTTATGGCCGCCGCCATTTGCTCATTTAAAGCATAAAATAAATTGAATTCTGCTACGCTGACTAGGTCATTGGAGTGTGTTGCATCCTGTCCTCCGGCAGCATCGTCTGAGTAGTCTACATCCGGCATGGGCGCAACACCTGTTCCTACGTAGTCGTCCCCTAAATCCGCTGCTATACTTTGTGATGATGGTGATGGAAACATTAACGTAGCCGATAGCAATGTCAACGCTAAGTATTTATTGTATTTTTTTATAAGTGACATTTTCTATTCCTTTCTTTATTGTAATCCTTATGAATATATATTTGAAAATATTTGTTATAATGTATATATCATTTCTTTAGTATGTAATCCTTTAATATATACTTGAGAATATTTGTTATACTATATATATATCGTTTGAATTATATGAAATAGTTATAGAAAATGGATTGGTAAAATTTGAAGTTTATGAGCACACATTTTTTTAACTCCATCTGACAGCTTCGCTCTTTTACTCTATCTGTCTGCTTCGCAGTGTCGCTTCGCTCTTTTACTCTATCCGTCCGCTTCGCGTCCACCTTCCGGGGGACGGAATGCTTAAGTGCACCACTTCCTCGCAAAATTGCAACAACTTCAATGCTGTTTCCTCGCAATTTTGCGACAGCTCCATTAGTCAACAACTTAGATATTGTTCCTACTTCGCTGGAGCTAAAGTGTAGCACAAAAAAAAGTCCTCTTTTCTTTAAAGAGGACCTTCTTATTGTAATAATATCGCAAGAAACAATCTCTCATTCACTTCGTGACAGCTATCCTAAAAGGCATATATGGGAACTTAAGAAAATTAACTTTTGGGAAGACCAAAAGGGAATTACGGATTAACCACTTCAGAATAACTCCTCAGTCAGCTGGCCAAGAGCCTTTTTGTCGACCCCTTAGTCAACTAAATTTCAAAAACTAAAGTGCAGAGCAACAATTCTTTGGACGAAAAGTCTAAGCACGCTGATCCCACATTTTGCAAATTAATAAAATTTTCCATGGTAATTATAGGCAATCACGAAAAATAG
>MDSO01000129.1_pt1 | contig 11691 bp, 5 predicted proteins | sample 1005691 | NCBI WGS metagenome assembly MDSO01 (sample SAMN05526595, study PRJNA338239) | gut metagenome | isolation source: stomach gut content | host: Acanthurus sohal | place: Saudi Arabia: Red Sea | collected 2011-04 | reverse complement strand
GGAAAGCATCGGACAATATAGCTTCCACTTCTACGCCCTCAATTGTTGTCGGAATACTAGCAGATGTTATCGTAAACTCGGCGTCCACTATTGCTCCATAATCTTTATTAAATTTAATTCTACCACAATCTATTCCAGGTACCTCTATCCAATCGGTTTCGATAACCGTATCATCTTTGCCCGAACAAACTAACATAGTTGAATGCGGAATTTTCACCTCTAAGTTTTTCCATTGATTTAAGCTACCGGAAAATAATATAGCGCCTAAACTGCTGCAACCACTAAATATATCCTCGCCGGTTGATCTAAGCTTCGATGAAATGGAAATTGTTTTTAGACCTATAGCATCTCGAAATGCTTCATTCTCAATCGTAGTTACACTATCGGGAATCGAAATTTCTTCTAAAGCATAGCAACGATAAAAAGTACCTTCAGCTATAGTTGGTATATTAGCAGAAAGTCTAACTGTTTTTAAACTCTGAGTATCCATAAAAGCATAAGTACCCAAAGAAGTTACAGAATCAGGTAAAGACATTTGGGTTATAAGTTCCATAGATCTAAAAGTAGATGATCCGATGGTTTTTACAGAATTAGGAATAGTCAGATCAAGTATTTTATCGCAATTATAAAAGGCCCAACTGCCAATAGAGGTAATTTTATCTGTAATTGGAGATTTATTAAGAGCCAAACAGCCACTGAAAGCATAATCAGGTATTTTGGTTACGCCGGATGGGATAGTGATCGCAGTCAAAGCTTTACAGTCTTGAAATACACTTGCACCTAACTCGGTTACGCCGGCCGGAATATTAATAGAATTAAGTATAGTACAGCCTTCAAAGGCTGCTTCTTTCAGAGATGTTATGGAATCGGGCAATTTTATTGTGGCTAAAGCAACACAATTTTCAAACATATGTTCGCTAATAGAAGTAATGTTATCTGGCAAAGTAACAGATGTTAATTCTTTCAGTCCGTAAAATGCCCAATCTGCTGTACGTAAAGATCTTGGTAAAGTTACACTAGTAAGCGGAGTACCTAAAAAGGCCGCCTTACCGATGTTGTGTATACCTTCATCAAACGTTATAGAATTTAATGATAGACAATTAGTAAATACACCTTGGTCAATAGATTTTACACGTGAGTTTATATTAATAGAGCTTAATTTTATGCATGTGCTAAAAACTGAAGTAGCAAGAATTAAGTCTGCACCTTGTCCAAAATTTACATTAGTAATATTTCCGCAATGATAAAATGCAGCTTGATCAATATAGGTTAAACTAGCTGGTAAATCCAAAGAAGTGAAGCTATCACAATTTGCAAAAGCAGAGTTACCGATACTTTCTAAGGTAGCTCCAAAAATTACATTTCGCATTTTTGGATTATTATAAAATGCTGCTTCACCAATACTAATTATATTTTCACTTAATGTCATATTTACCAAGTTAGTACATTGTCTAAATGCATGATCCTCTAAAGTAGTAACCGAATCTGGCAAAATAACAGAGGTTAATGAGGCGCATTGATAAAAGGCTTGTTTTCCAATAGTCGTTACAGCCACACCTTCTATTTGTGCAGGAATATTAGCTACGGTCACAGTCGGCTCCGCCGAAGTAACAGTACCGGTAAGTTTATCAAATTTAATTTTGCCACCTGTAACGCCAGAAACTGTAACCCATTCTCCAAGGGCATCATCCATAGTCATAATAAATCTTGAATTATGATATGTATAGCGATCTGGAAGTTCTTCTATTACTGGCTCCAACACATTTGGTACTTCATCTTCTCGTTCTTCGGGCGGTATAAAATCTTCTATATTAGTAGTTAATTCAGATAAATTGTCTAAGTCCATATTAAATAAATCATAAGAATCCGCAAATGAATTTACCGCAGAAAAGTTATCATAGGCTATAATTGGGGAGCTATATGCTAAAGATTGTGCAAGCAATGCTCCGATGATTAAGTTACTAAATTTCTTCTTCACTTTGAAGTCCCCCTCATTTTTATATATAAGTTAATTAATAATTATTTTTCGTTACAGCAATATTTTAATGAGATATTGATTAATGTTTTAATCATATCAATTTTCGCTGCAACAATATTTAAATTGGCTATGTATTAATGTTTTAGCCATATTAATTTTCGTTGCAACAATATTTACATTGGCTATGTATTAATGTTTTAGCCATATTAATTTTCCCTGCAGCAATATTTTGACTGGCTATTGATTAATGTTTTAGCCAGATCAATTTTAGTTACAGCAATATTTTAATGGGATATTGATTAACGTTTTAACCATATCAATTTTCGTTGCAACAATATTTTGATTAGCTATTGATTAATATTTTAGCTAGATCAATTTTAGTTGCAGCAATATATTGATTTATTTCTTTGCTAAGTCTCACCACACTTTCCCCCCATCCGGGAAGAGGTTGTCAACAAATCTGACGGTTGGAGACTGCGCTAAACTTTCTTAGGCACAAAAAGTGTATTTATTTCAGTGCTACTTTCTTATGCTCAAGAATTGATTTATTTTAGTGCTACTTGCTTAGATGCAAGAAGAGTATCAATTCGTCTTGTAATAGCTGCTAGTTCTTCAATGGTTAAAAAATCTTTTGGGGCCATAGTTGTAGGTGATTTACCGTATAAAATTCCTAATTGAGTAGCAATTTTTATAGCGTTTTGTTTTTCACTAGTTAAGGTAGCAATATCTGTAAAGGTAGAGGTCTGAGTAGGTTTTGGTAATAAATAACCTCTATATTTCAAATAATTATTGACCAAAACAGCCATCGATTCTCTAGTTAAAGGCACGGCCCCATCAGCGATGTCAGTCCCGAATAATTTATATTCTAACGCCCAATTCATAGAGCTGTCGAACCATCTTGCGGATATTGAAGGATATTTCGTTAAATCTACTTTACTATGGAAAGCCAAAACATTTGCTATATAACCTCGAGTACTGATTTCGCCTATACCAAAGTTTGAAAGCGACATACTGAACATGAGATTATTTTCGTAAGCCCATTTTACGTCATAATAATACCAAGAATCTTTAATAACATCTTTTTTCAAATCGATGGATGGCAAAGGAGGAAGTGTTACGTCTACGCTAGGCAAAGTTGGTGTTGGATTTAAATTAGGTAAGTTTGTACTTGGTGGAATAATAACAATTTTGTCATCATCGTCGTCATCGTAATCAGGTCTATAACCTCCGCCACCGCCACCAGGGTTATCATCGTTGTCTTCTTCTTCCTCTTCCTCTTCTTCTTCTTCAATGTCTACGGTAAACTTTTGTACGGCTAAGTTTACACTTTGATCATCGGCTATAAATTCTATGGTAATGGTGTGAGAGCCATTAGATAAAGATTCGAATTTTGCACTAGTGATGGTAATTTCGCTAATATCCCCTGATATTTTAACCGAATAGTCTTTACTTAAAGATAATTTTTTTCCATCTATATATACTGCACTAATGGAAGCTATATCGCCAGCTAATTCTAAATCCTGACTTTTGGCTTCTGTAATTTTTGTAGGTAAAGTTTTTTTGATTTCAAATCCTTCGGTAATAAAGACATCGGATTCTTCACCATCTGGATTTACGAGTTCATTGGAAACTTTAAATGTAAATTTTTCATAAGCTGCTGGTAAAGTTTCGGTTCCCGACTTAAAGGCAACTTTAACCATGAAAGAGTATTCACCACTGGAAGTTGGAGTACCAGATAGCAAACCTGTAGATTTATTTAAAGTCATCCAACTTGGTTTTTCGCCATCTATTATAGAAAATTCGGTTTGTACGTTAGCCGAAGTGTTGTTAGTTTGAATTAAATGAGAATAAGGGATTGCTTTAAAGCCGTCCTTTATTTCTGTAGTAGTAATGGCCAAGTTTTGGGCTTGTCCAGTTAAAGTGATAACTTGAGGAGTTTGGCCTTTAGCGGAAATGGTCAATTTACCGGAGATTTCGCCAAATCCATCAGCTATCAATCTTACTTTAGCAATGCTGTCGATCTCATCTTTTGCTACAGAGGTAAGTGGATTTAAGGAATTATTTTCCTTGATAGTCCAATAATCATCCAGAGTGACATTTTTAGAATCAGAGCTTAATTCTACTTTTAGTTCTGTTAATTGTTCATCTCCTATGTTAGCTATAAATATATCATGTCCTTCATCTCCGGCTAAAGTTATATTTCTAGTGGCTACATTATTTTTTACACCATTAACAAAAAGTTTTGGACCGTCAGCAATTTTTCTGATGTCCACCCAATAGTTTAAAGTAGTAGATCCGTTTTGAACGCTGTACTGAACTGGCCCGCTTGAGAAATTACTTTCTGTAACTCCGCTTACGGCCGAGCCGTCGCTAGTCGAAACGGTAGAGGCTTGATTGGATAAAAATTTTAGTTTGACTTTTGCTAGATCGAAAGACGTGTCGTTTACAAATATTGTTTGATATTCTTTTGACATGCTGTCTACGTCATCCGGCATTATAAATAAATCCGATAGGCCGAGTATACCATTAATTCTAAAGTCCGAAGCAAAATTAGGTTGGGTACCATCAACTTTTATCGCTAACTTATATTCTCGTCCAGCTTTTGTTGTTACTAAAAAATTAATACCGGAGCCGTTAAATAAAAAGCCTGAATCCTCTTTCCACATGTCATCGCCCGATCCAATTAAGGCTGTAGAACTTACGTCGGCTAAAATTTCGGCTGAATCAAATGAATTTACAACTTGTATGCTTTCTACTTTGTCTTTATTAAAGTCGGCTATAGCAGCATCGAAAAAGCTGAATCCTATGTAAAAATCATCTGCTGTGGAAAATTCATTTTCTAAAGTGTAAGTAATAGTTTCTATTCCGTTAATTACTTCACTTTTGTAAGACTTACTAGCTAAGACTCGACCATTATTATTTTGGCTGTACAATAAGCTATAGGCAACATCATCGAAAGCCCTGTCTTCCGTCTTCACAATTTCAATTATTGGGTTAATTACTGCTCTAAATCCGCCTTCTTTTTCTAATAATATAGTTAAGGCTTGAGAATCCTTAATATCGTAAAGAGAATTTTTTATGTCGCTGGTTATGTTTATGGCCGGGTTCGCCATTACAGCATCGAAAATTTCATTAGCGGATAATGTGCCCTTGTAAAAGGTAGCAGAATAATTTTCGTTCGCAAACTTTTCATTTAGTGTTAAGCCTAAACCAAATTTTTCTACAGTGCTATATTCTTTCGGAACCTTTAAGGTATATTTAGATGATTGGCCTAAGTCTAATTCTACAGCATTGATAGCCGTGATGTTATTTGGATCATCTAAATTGTTTAAGGCTGGCGTAAATAGGTCTTTTAAATTTAAAGTATTTACAGAAATAATATAACGCTTATTTTCATAATCTAGCTGATCACGACTACCTATTATTAATTCTAACTCAAAATTTTGGGATAAGTTTTGATCTGTTAACTTTTCAACCTCTTTTAAAAGACTATCTTTTTCGATGATTTTGTAAATATCATCCTCATAGCGTTCATTAAAAGCGTCGTAGCTAACTACAGATTCTAGGGCGATTATATTGCTAGGACTCAAAGTGAGGCCGGCCAAAGTGATAATATCTTCTATAGAAACATATTTATGTTTATCAAAAAACATAGTGGATAAATCGGCCGTACCAATTTCTTGAGGCAAAGGCAATAACGATCTAGAAGCTCCGGCCATAAAGATTAAATCATAAATAGTAGGGATAAAAGGTAATTCTGGCAAAGGTAGAGCATATTGCGGGATTTCATTATTGGAAGTTCCTTTAAAAGGAACCTCGTTTTCTGTATTAGTATTAAGTTTGTTCAAAATTCCAGGAACGTTTGTAACCGGACTTTCGGAATCCGCATTAAGTTTGTTCAAAATTCCAGGAACGTTTGTAACCGATCTTTCGGAATCTGCATTAAGTTTGTCTAAAATTCCAGGAACGTTTGTAACCGATCTTTCGGAATCTGCGTTAAGTTTGTCCACAATTTCGGGAATAGTTGTAACTGGACTTTCGAAATCTGGAGTTAGGGTATTCGGATTATCTGAATCTGGCGTTAGTGTATCCGGATTATCTGAATCTGGAGTTAAAGTTTGCGGAATTTCAGAGTCAGGAATTTCAATATTAGGAATTTCAGAATCTGGAGTTAAAGTTTGCGGATTCTCAGAATCGGGCGTTAAAGTGTACGGATTTTCAGAATCTGGAGTTAAAGTCTGAGGATTTTCAGAATCAGGACTTAAAATTTCAGGCTTTTGAGGTTTTATAGTATCGGGATCTTCTACATTTGGATCGATAATTTCAGGCTCCCTAGTTTCTGGCTCACTAATTTCAGGCTCCACAATTTTAGGAATATCAGCGCCTGGAGTATCCAAAATTTCAGCACCTGGAGTATTAGGAATTTCTGACCCAGGATTTTGAATTATTTCTGTACTCGGTGTTTGCGGTATATCGATCGGTAAAGTATCTGGCAATTGAACTGCTGGTATATCGGGAATTATTATATCTGGATCCGGAATAGTAATATTAAGAACCAAGCCTTGTGGAATATTGATCAAGCCTGAAGTTTTAAACATCTCAATATTTGTAATAGGAGTTTTCATAATCTCGGAAACTTCAGGAATTTGAGTAGATTCAGTAGAATAGTCGTGATCAATGGTTGATGAATTTTCATTAATATTAGAAATCTTATCCTTTATGTTATCAGCAGCTTGAAGACTCATAGAACTCGCAGCTAATGACAGAGAGAGGGCTAGACTTTTTAACAATCTCTTACTCATTGGTTTTCATCTCCTTTTAATTTTTAAAAATTTGAACTACAAAATATAATATAGCTTACGAACAACTAAAATATAAGTGAATTTGAAAATTTTCTTTTTTATTAAGCTTAAATTTGACAAATATGTACATTTCAAAACTAATTATACCTTGACTTATACAATTTGGCTAGCGCCAATTTCTTCCTTTTTTACTAGTTTCTCTAACAAGGAGTCTATCGCTCCGTAGACTCCAATGCAGTAGAAACAATATCTAAGTTGTTAGCCAATGCTGATTCTCGAAATAATATTTCTTAAGCTTTTTTGCTTCTATAAAGAAATCTTTCAGGCTCGTATCTTTATTCTAACAATTTAGCAATATAGAACATTTTTGATTTCAATTATAGTATAATAATCCAGATTATTATACCAGTCAATAAACTGAAACATAAAATTAACGACCTAGAAGGAAAGAGGGAGGCTGTCTTGTTTTTGATATCCAAAGCATTCTGCACTTAGTCTGTCGGTCAGATGGTGTTAGTGCGACAACCCCTGTCATGAAGTAATTGAGAGGTTATAGATCTTGAATAATTTGAGAGGTTATAGATCTTGAATAATAAAAAAAAATATGTTAGTATAAAAAAAGTAAGAAAGGAATGTACACAATTAATATGAAAAAAAATGTTGTAGTTATTTTATGTGATCAATTAAGAACAGATTATTTGTCATGCTATGGTAGTAATTTTATAAACACACCAAATATTGATAAGTTAGCAGAAGAGGGGGTACTTTTTGAGCATGCAACAACCGTGTCACCGGTTTGCGCACCGGGGCGAGCGTCAATGATGACCGGACGATACTTGTCCGATCATGGGGTTTGGACCAATGAAGTACCATTTAGACCTGGGCTAGAATTTTTGCCACAGCGAATGAAAGAAAATGGTTATGCTACAGGAGCTTTTGGAAAATTACACCACACGCCAGCCAAAGATTCCAAAGGATTCGATATAGCATTGCAGATGGAAGAAAACAGGCTAGGGCTGGAAGACGATTTTTACAAGTTTATAATAGAGCGTTATCCAGATGCTAAAAATTTATATAATCACAAAAACGGAAAATTTTCTGGACTAATTAATGAGCATTACGATGTATGGATAGCAGAAAATGCTCTGCAATTTATAGAAAATGAAAAAGATAAGCCAGTCTTTGCATGGATTTCATTTCAAGGACCACATCCGCCATACGACATACCATCGGACAACGAATTAACGGTTAAACTTACGCCACCGGACCCAGCTGATCCGAAATTTTTACCGAAATGTGATGTACCGTTATATAGGCGCGGAGCTAATCTAAATACACCAGAGATAGGTGGAATAGAAGCTTATCGAAAAAAATTGGCAGCGTACGCAGAAAAGGTTCAGCTAATAGACATTCAGGTCGGAAAAATTGTGGACAAACTAAAAGACCTTGGGATTTACGATGACACGGTAATACTATTTACTACAGATCATGGCTGCATGCTAGGAGATTACAGCATGTTTGGAAAAGGAGCCATGCCATACGCTGCACAATTAGAAGTGCCGATGATAATTTCTAATTCTAAAGAGCTTCCAAAGGACATAAGAAGTGATATGCTAGTCAGCAATTTAGATATTGGAGCCACAGCGTTGCAAATAGCAGGAGATAATCGAGCATTTGGATTTTCTCGTTCGATGATAGAAATGTACAATAATAAAACTATGCAACGAACTGTTATTTTTACGGAGTTTTGTGATTCTATGAAACTAGTTTCTACCAAAGAATATCGTTTAGCATATTATCCATTTAGTGGTCAATATGAATTGTTTAGAATAACAGACGAAATGACCGACTTAACTGATCAGCCTGAATTTCTTAAATTGCAGACTAAGCTATTGACGGATATAATAGACTTTGTTGTTATGGCAAAGGGCCAAGTATATCTTGAAGGACATGATACAGTTCCTTCTGTTCAAAAAGGTTTGGATGAAAAATACTATAATTATCGAGAAATTGCTCCTTTGGCCACTCCTCTTGGTTCAGAAAAAATACGCGAAAATTTACGCAAAAATGGCTTGAATGCGGATTATACAGCCTTTATGCAAGCTAGAGAAGATGAATTTGTTTGTCATTATGGCAAATATTGGAGTGAGGATGAGACCTTTTTCAAAAAATCATACTAAATCACGATTACACTTATAAATTGCACAAAAGGTTCAGTTAATAGACATTCAGGTTGGAAAGATTGTGGACAAACTAAAATAGCTTGAAATTTACGATGACATGGTAATACTATTTACTACGGATCATAGCTACATGTTAGGAAATTATAGCATGTTTGGAAAAGGCGCCATGCCGTATGCTGCACAATTAGAAGTGCCGATGATAATTTCTAATTCTCAAGAGCTTCCAAAGGGCATAAGCAGTGATATGCTAGTCAGTAACTTAGATATTGGAGCTACAGCATTGCAGATAGCAAAAGATAATCGAGCATTTGGATTTTATCGTTCGATGATAGAAATGTACAATAATGAAGCTATGCAATGAACAGTTATTTTTACAGAATTTTGTAATTCTATGAAACTTGTATCTACCAAAGAGTATCGCTTAGCATATTATCCGTTTAGCGACCAATACGAATTGTTTAGAATAACGGATGAAATGCTGGACTTAACTGATCGGCCTGAATTTATTAAAATAATAGACTTTGTTGTTATGGCGAAGGGTCAAGTATATCTCGAAGGCCATGATACAGTTCCTTCTGTTCCAAAAGGTTTGAATGAAAAATACTATAATTATCGAGAAATTACTCCTTTAGCCACTCCTCTTGGTTCAGAAAAAATACGTCAGTTATCCCACGCATAAATGCGGGGCTTGTATCTAATCTATACGTAGTACAATCAGCTTTTATTAAAACCTCCTACCTCAAACGATTGATACCATAGGCTTACTGACGAAAGCCCTACAGAAAAACATATAGTTAAACTGCCTTATATGGTACTAACTAAATTATTTTGAATAATTTAGCTTTTCTTCCCATTTGTTCTAAATTTCTTTATCTGCAAAATTGACAATCACGATTACACTTATAAATTTCAGTATAATAAATTTAAATATTTTGATTATTCAAAAAGAGGAGACTTTATGAAGGAAAATATTTTATTAATTTTTGGAGGACAATCTTCAGAACATGAAGTGTCGTTAAAATCTGTTACAACCATTTATGAAAATATAGATCAAGAACTGTTTGATATTTATCCTGTGGGAATAACGAAAGAAGGAAAATGGTTATTATACCGAGGAGCCGATTTTAATTTTACAACCAATAATTGGCAAGAAAAAGGGATTCCTTGTATCCTAAGTCCGGATGTTACGCATCATGGATTAATATTGTTAAGAGATAGCCTAGATGTAGTAAACATCAAAATAAACAAAGTATTTCCGATAATACATGGAAAATACGGAGAGGACGGAACTATCCAAGGTCTTTGCACATTAGCTCAGTTACCGTTTGTTGGTTGTGGTATACTAAGTTCGGCGGTATCCATGGATAAATCATTTACAAAGATAGCAGTCGACACAGTTGGGGTAAAACAGGCCAATTATGTTTTAATTCACGAAAGGCAATTAGCGGATATGCCAGAAGTGATTAAAATAATAGAAGCAAAAATCTCATATCCATGCTTTATTAAGCCAGCTAATGCTGGATCATCGGTTGGAATAAGTAAGGCTCACAACGAAAAAGAGTTGAAACAAGGATTAAGAGTAGCAGCAAAAGAAGACCGAAAAATATTAATAGAAGAAACGATAATAGGGCGAGAAGTAGAAATAGCCGTACTCGGTAATGAAGACCTTTTAGTTTCTGGTGTTGGTGAGATTTTAGCGGCAGCCGAGTTTTACGACTTCGATGCAAAGTATAATAATGCGCAATCCAAGACGATAATATCCGCAGATCTACCAATAGAAATAATAGAAAAATTGCAAGACAGTGCTAAGAAGATTTACCAGGCCGTGGATGCTAAAGGTTTATCTAGAGTCGATTTTTTTATCTGTGAAAATGGAGATATAATTTTTAATGAGATAAACACAATGCCAGGATTTACAAAGATCAGTATGTACCCTATGTTATTTGAGAATGCTGGTATACCGCTAAAAAAATTAATCACCCACTTAATAAATTTAGCATCGTTATAAATGGGTGGCGGATATGGATAACAGACCCATTGGAATCTTTGATTCAGGACTTGGTGGATTAACAGTTGTTAAAGAACTAATGAAACAGTTAAAAAATGAATCCATAATTTACTTTGGAGATACAGCGAGAGTACCATACGGAAATAAATCCAAAGCAACGATAACAAAATTTTCGGCACAAATAATTCGATTTTTGTTAAGTCAGGATGTGAAAGCAGTTATAATAGCATGCAACACGGTAAACTCAAACTGCGAGTTAGAACTAAAAGAGATGTTTCCAGATTTAATAATAGAAGGAGTTGTTGGGCCAGGCGTAATAATGGCTTCTCGAGAAACTAAAAATGGCCGAATCGGAATAATCGGAACGGAGGGAACAGTCAAAAGTGGCCGATATAAAGAGCGACTGAATGAACTGCATCCGGAATACCAAATTTTTTCGAAAGCCTGTCCTCTATTTGTTCCGTTAGTTGAAGATGGATGGATGAATCGAGACGTTACCAAAATGGTTATATTTGAATATTTAAAAGAGCTAATCGATAAAGACATCGATACATTAATTCTTGGATGTACACATTATCCGATATTGTTCGATGATATAAAATCTGTAGTTGGAGAAAAAATTCAGTTAATAAATCCGGCAAATGAAACAGCACATCAAATGAAATTACTGTTATTAAATGAAGATATGCGATCCAACAATGTTGGTTCATGCCGGTTTTA
>MDSO01000128.1_pt1 | contig 11702 bp, 4 predicted proteins | sample 1005691 | NCBI WGS metagenome assembly MDSO01 (sample SAMN05526595, study PRJNA338239) | gut metagenome | isolation source: stomach gut content | host: Acanthurus sohal | place: Saudi Arabia: Red Sea | collected 2011-04 | reverse complement strand
TCGTCACTAATGGGAAAGGTTACATCGTGTAAAAAGTCAGCGTTAACGGAAGAAGATACAGTGTGTAAAGACCCGTCGTTAACGGAAGAAACTGTATCGCGTAAAGAGTCATCACTAACGGTAAAGGTTACATCGTGTGAAAAGTCATCGTTAACGGAAGAAGCTATATCGTGTAAAGAGTCATCACTAACGGTAAAGGTTACATCGTGTGAAAAGTCATCGTTAACGGAAGAAGCTGCAGTGTGTAAAGATTCGTCGTTAACAGAAGAAACTGTATCGCGTAAAGACTCGCCAATAGTTACAGAAATTATATTGTGTAAAGAGTCATCACTAACAGTAGAAGTTGAATCTTGTAAAAAGTCATTGTTAATGGTAAAGGATGCATCGTGTAAAGACTCATCGTTAATGGTAGAAGATACATCTTGCAAAGAATCATCAACTAAATTGTGCAAAGATTCGCCAATAGTTACAGAAATTATATTGTGTAAAGGCTCATCGCTATGAGTAGAAGATACATCAAGTAAAGAGTCATCATTAACATTAGAAGATACATCTTGCAAAGAGTTAGCACTAATAGTAAAAGTTATAGAAAGTATATTGTGTAAAGAGTCAGAGCTAACGGTAGAAGATGTATCGTGTAAAGACTCATCACTAGCAAGAGGTATTATATTATCATGTAAAAAATCACCGCTATTTGTGGGAGATACATCATTTAAAGACTCATCACCAACAAGAGGTATTATATTGTTAGTATTAGAAACTACATTGTGCAAAGAGTCAGAGCTAACAGTAGAAGATACATCGTGTAAAGACTCATCACTAGCTTTATAAGATACATTATGTAAAGATTCACTATTAATAGGAGATATTATATTATTATGTAAAAAATTACTACTAATTGTAGAAGTCACATCTCGCAGAGGCTCAACATTATTTGTATAAAGCATATCTTTCAAAGACTCCCCGATAGTAGAAAGTGGTTCTTCAGAAGGCTCAACATTATGAGAAGCCACATCGTGAAAAGAGTCATCACTAACAAGAGGTATCAAATTATTATTAGTAAAAGATACATCTCGAAAAGACTCATCACTAATAGTAGAAGATGCATCATGTGAAGGTTCTCCATTAATAGAAGATATTATAGCATTTTGAAAAAATTTTATAATTCCCTGTAAAGACTTGTCGTTAGTAGTAGATGTAGTATTTTGTGACCCATCAATAGCAGTAACTTGTAAAGAATCATCACTAGATGAAGATACTATATTTTCAGGCAACATTTCATCATTTGGAGGAAGCGGATTTTCTGTTATAATACTACCACCCACTGTGATATTGCCATCTGTTATTAAACTTTCTTCTGTTACTATATTGCCTTCTGTTATTATGATTTTTTCTATTGAAATATTATCTTCGGTTATTATGTTTCTTTCTATACTTCCATTTGATGTTATACCTTTTTCAGATGATACATTTTCTTCTGTTACAGGCTTTCCTTTAATGGTAATTTTAGGTATAGTGGTATTATTTTTTTCTAATTTGGTTTTTATTTTATATTTAGTTGTATTTTTTAAGCTAAATTGATCTATTAATAATTTATTATTTTCATCTTCCATATCAATAGGGTTGTTATCAATTCTCAAAATTTTAAGATTTTTAAAACTATGTATTACAGAAATATCTTTAATATTGTTATCTCTTAAAGATAGAATTTCTAAATTGATAGCATGTTCTAAACCTGTTAAGTCTTCTATTTTTAAGTTATCAGCATATAAACTTCGTATTGTTGCCATTTCGTTTTTTTGAATATTTCCGTCAAGAGATTTATCTGCTAGTGAAAGTAATAGTTTTTTCAATTTTTCATCTGGAATATCAATGGTTTCTTGTTGTTTTTGTATATTATCTTTATTTTTTTCATCTTTAAATGGTGGGTTTTCAACTGGTGCAATTAAAGCATTAGCATTTATTGTTGAGCCCATAATTATACTTCCGCTAGTAAAAATTAAACTTAGTTGTTTTGTATTCATCTATTTATAACCTCCATATTATTTAATGTTATGAAATACTGTAGTTAGTATATCATTTTGTTTTTAAAATATCATTTAGTCTAACGGCTACTGTTACTAATTCTGCTCTAGTTAAGATGTTATTTGGTGACATTGTATTTTGACTTGTCCCATACAGCAAACCAGTTTTAGCACAATATTGAATTGCTTCCTCATATAAGGATTTAGATATATCAATAAAATCAGCATTATTATTTGTAGCAGGCAATTTTCCATTAGTTATCTCAAATAAAATTTGTGCTAACATTTCACGTGTAATATTGTTTTCTAAATTGTTTTTTATTAAGTTAAATGTTTCATTTGATAATTTGGAATTGATTGAATTAATATGTTCAATTGCCCATTTAAAATTTTTTAAAGTATTAGAATTAATTCCTTCTAAATTATTTTTTTGAAAATCTTCAACAATGTTGTTTAAAATCAAAACCCTATCTAAAAAAGTAAATGCATCTGCAATTTTAACAGGTTGTTCAGGAATAAAATAGTCATTGGAAATCCCTGCAGCAATTTTCAACTCCACTGCTTTATTTATAATATTTTTAGCCCAATGATTTGAAATATCTTTAAAACTTATAGTTGATGTTTTTGGAGCTATCTCTTTGTTGGGGGGCTTTATTACCTTTATTGTTAAAGTCAATTCATCACTTGTTTTTCCTTTGCTGTCTACGCCTAGATATATAAGTTTATATTCACCTAATTTTGAGGTATCTATTTTATCAACTTTAATTCCATTATAAAAAATTTGTAAGTGTATATCTACATTGTCATAGTCATCAATGCCTGTTACTAATGGCATTTCAAATGATTCATGTTGTATTACTTCAAAATAAGTATTGCTAATAAAATTTAATATTGGAGCTTCATTTTTTGGAGATATTGTGTTATAAACAATATCCTTTTCTAATTCAATAATTTTTATTATAAGAGTAACAGGGTCACTTTGGTTTCCGTTACTATCTGTTGCAGTATATACTATTTCATGATTTCCTAATTTTGAAGTATCTATTTTGTTGATATTTGCCTCAGCAATAATTATTCCATCTTCTTTGTCTAGGGCATTTAATATTGGCGGAGTTTGAAAGTATGTATTTCCTTTATAAACTATTATTTCTCTATTTCCACTATATTGTATTGTTGGCTTTTCATCTATTTCCATATTTGATTTTATAATAAGATTTATAATCAATGGATTACTTTGATTTCCCTTACTATCTGTTGCAACGTATTTTAATATATAATTCATATTTCTTGAAGTGTCTATGTTACTAATTATATTTCCATTTTCATCATATGAAACTTTGTTCTCAATGCTATTCCCATTTTCATCAATAATAAATTCACTGATAGAAAGTTTATAACCCGTATAAGAGATAGCTTCTATTGGTAATAAAATTTTATCCTGATGTTCGGTTACTTTGACTTCGATTTTTTCTTGAGTAACTTCTTCACCATATTTTAATAATGGTTTATTTACTTGAATTAAATATGAAGATGATAATTTCTTTAATAGATTCTTCATGTAACTATATGTAGAACCGTTAAATTCAAAGTCAATACGTTCATTTAAGTATATATGATTTCTATTTATATTTAGACTTTGTAGTTGTTCCCAAAAGGTATTTGATAATTCACAAAAGCTTTTGTTGTTCAACTTATTTTGACTTACATCTAAAACTTTAAGAGCTGTTAAATTATCTAGTGCTTTAATAGTTGTTATATTATTATTTGATAATATCAGCCTTTCTAGACATGACAACTTACTAAGACTGTCTAATGAACCTAAAGTCTTAGTGGATTTAGTGTTATCTGGAATTGGAGTAGGAGTATTTCCTGCTAAATCTAAATCTTTTAAATTTATTAATTTGCTTAACGCAGATATACTCCATATTTTGTTATTGCTTATATTTAATTTTTTAAGTTTTAAAAGATGGCTTAAAGGACATATATTTTTTATATTATTTTTACTTAAGTTTAAATCTTCTAAATTTGTGGCATATTCTAAACCATCTAAATAAGATATACCCTTATTTTCTAAATCAAGTGACGTAAGCTGCAACATATCAGATTGAGTAATTATTCCATCTGATTTATCTAGCTGCTTTAATAGTTCTTCTTTTAACTTTTCATCCGTAAATAAAATAGTGTCAGGAAAATTTTGATTTATATTTTTAGGAATTTCTATATTAAATTTTTTCATAACTTCTATATTTTTTTCATTATCAAGATTAATAGGGTTATTATTTAACCTTAATATTTTAAGGCTTTTAAAATTATGTATGGCTGAGATATCCTTAATATAGTTATCATTTAAAGACAGCTTTTCCAAGTTTATAGCATATTCTAGTCCTTTCAAACTAGAGATTTCCATTTTATCCGCATATAAACTAGTTAATGTTTCAATTTCATTTTTTAGAATTATTCCATCAAGATTTTTATCAACTAGTGAAAGTACGATATTCCTTAGTTTTTTATCAGGAATATCAATAATTTCTTGTTGGGTGTGGATATTTTCTTCAATTTTTGAGTCTGAAATATGTATATTATCTTCTTGCATTGTTACAGGTGAAGCAGTAGTTATAGAGCTGGAAAATATACTACTACTTGCTACAAGTAAACTTAATTGCTTAAAATTCACAATTAACCTCCACTGACAAAATAAATAATTTCTTGTATTATATCATTATTTAATGTTTTTTACAATATAAATTATATAGTAATTTTAACCAGGTACCATGAAGGCAGAAAAATGAAGCTATTTTATCAAAAAACAATATTTGACATGTAAGATATCAGCTTTACGAAACTTGTTTTCTTAAGTTTACAACCAGTGCATTAGTCACAATCACATGTATGGAAATAGTACATATTTTTCCATAAGGTAGAGTACTATCCTTTATATAGTGTTGTTGAATAAATAATCTTAGTTTCTAACTATAAGATATTAAAGTATAAAAAGCTAGTTTGAAAACAACTAGCTTTTTATTTCTGTATTTCATATGCCAAAATTAAAGAATTATAATTTATCTCTTGTAAGGGAATAATCTCATTTGATTGAGTGACTTCCCCGTATACAATTCCTGTAATATCTTTTATATTGATAAAGGTATCTTCAAAGTATCTACTATCATTGCTAACTTCTCTGTTGTCCCCCATTACGAAATATGAATCTTCTGGAACAAAAAATTCTCCACTATATGTATCGTTGTTTACTATGTAATCTTCTTTTAATGCAACTCCATCAATATAAATTTGACCTTCTATAATATTAACGGTTTCTCCAGGTAGACCAATTGCCCTTTTTACAAAATGTTTATCATATTCTATACTATTAAATGTAATTATATCTCCTCGTTGTATTTCATCAGCAAAAAAAATTTTTGTAACTGCAAATTTATCATCTGCTTCAATCGTTGGATACATACTTAAAGTAGGAACATAAATCAAAAAGGTTTGGCATTGTTTAAAAAATTCATTACCTCCAAAAACAAGCATTGATATTATTGAAAACATAAAGAAATATCTTAATTTTATTTTATAAAATGATTTTTTGTTTATTGTAAATTGCATATATTTATTTTGTATAAACATTTTATTTTTAGTATTTAATAATAAGTGCATAATACCGCCTCCTATATATTAATGTTAAAATAAATAATTTTATAATATAATTATACCATTTTAATAGTAAAAATGCTTAGCATTTTTAAAATAATAATAAACAAAAAAATAAAACTAATTATGACTATATTAAATAATTAGTGGAAATAGTTGACTGTTTTATTATAGGCTGTTAATAAATTACAAATATATGTATTGTTTATTTTTTTATTAAAGAGGGAGGTTATATAAAAATTGTTTAATAGAATGTTTAATTTGGCAAGTTATAGGTAATACTACAGCATTACTGAATACTATTAGTAATACTAAAAATACCACTTGGAGCTTCGTGCCTAACCATGAATATTATTCATGATAAAAATATGGAGACAATTAATCGCTTTATAGTAAACGTACTTATAAACTGAAATGTTTTTTTAGGGTTCAAACAGGAGCTTATTACTATAATCAAATTTAGTTGTTGCTCAAAGTACTATTACTATAAAATTAAATAATTTTAATGCAATTAACTAGCACAAGACGTGAATCTTTATAATATACTAGACGAAATTAGAAATTGTACATAAAATAATTATTTAAAAGAGTAATTTAAAGCTCTATGTGTATTGATTTAATTTGCTTTTAGTATAAATGTATAATATAGATAATACAAGCACATTCTAAACTTATATTAGAAAAGGGAGGAAGGGGTATGTATGTTTAAGGGTTTTGTTGCAATAATTGGCTTTTTAACTCTAAGTGTAAATTTAAACGCATTACCAAAACAATACACTAAAATAGATACTATAAAGTTTGATAAAGATGAGATTCACACATATTTACACGAAGATTCAGGATTATTAGTAAGATGGATAGATAACGAAGATACAAATACAAGTTTTACATTGGGGGTACGTACACCAACAACCGATAATACTGGTGTAAATCATATAATTGAGCACACAGTTTTTACAGGTTCTGAAAGTTTTCCAAGTAGTACATTATTTTTCGATGCAAACGCAAACTATCCACATACCTATATGAATGCAAGTACAGCAGCTGACATGACAGTATATCCATTTGCAACGCCGTATGACGAATGTTATATGGGACTTTTAGATGTTTATTTAGATAGCGTATTTAATCCACAAATGCTCCATCAGCCTCATAGCTTTTATGAAGAATCATTTTATTATGATCCAACAACAAATAAATATGGAGGAGTAGTATACAATGAAATGAAAGGAGCGAATAGCCAAATTGGACGAGTAATTTTTCGGAATATAAGAGAAAATATTTATGCAGGCACTCATTATGCAAACGATAGTGGAGGAGCAGTTGAAGCTATTCCAAATCTTACGTATGAACATTTTTTGGAAACGTATAGAAGTTACTATTATCCATCAAATATGATAGCCGTTTTATATGGAGATATTGAAATAAATAAAGTGTTGGACAAAATTAATAAATATGTAAAGAATTACAAACTAGCAACACCCGTAAATATACATGTTACTCCAGAATTAGAAAATAAAAAGGTAGAATCAACATATAATACTGGTGGTGATGGAGCTTATGTGATAAAAAGCTTTGTATTACCACGACTAGATGATATTCAGAGTATAACAGATGTAGATTTATGGATAAATACGTATATGATGCATCCCCAATCACAATTTAGACAAAATTTACAAAGCAAAGGCATTGAGTCTTTAGAAATATTCAAAGATAGCGAATTAACTCAGCCAATTTATTCTTTAATTATATCTCAAATACAACCTTCTGATGTTGAATATATTGAAGAGGTATTAAACGAGGAAATAAATAATTTATGGAATATTGAAGAACAAAAACAACATGAAATTGATACCTTAGAACAAACAAAACTTAATATATTACAACAAGATATGGATAAAAGTAGAGGAATAGATATTTCGCAATCAATAGTATCAGATTGGGTACACAATAGGGATAATATAAGTTACTATACTTTGAAAGAATATTTAGGTAGTTTAGAGGATATAAATGAACAAAATATTGATGTATTAAAAGATGCAGTTCAGGTAGATATTATTTTAACACCAATTCAAGATGAAAGTGAAAATAGAGATCCAATGGAACTTGTTCTTATGGAAGAAGAAAAATGGACAAATATTTTAAATGGTATGAGAGAATGGCAAGCTGAATATGATAAAAAAGTTCTTGAGCCAACAAATTTAAAAAAAATGATAATAGATTTAGACGTTAAAGATAAAAAATATAAAAAAGATAATATAAATTTTAATCATTATCTATCAAATACAGAACTTATAAATACTGAAGTGTATCTTCCGACTTCTCATATACCACAATCTGATTTAAATTATCTATTTTTGTATAGCCATTGTCTTCAAAAAGCATCAGAAGAAATTACTCCCTTTGAAGGTATATTAAAAACTAAAATTGTAGCACTAGAAAATAAGGAAAATTATGTTCCATATTTAAAAATTGATATAACAAGTAGTAACACAAAAAATCAAATTGAAATATTAAATAAAGCGAATGACATTTTAGCGAATAAAGATGATGATTGGTATCGAATGCAAATTGATAAAGTATTAGGCCAATTTTATGGGACATTTCAAAATGATATAATTTCTACATTAGGAACTCTAACCAAGGGTGGGCAAGATGGCAGCAAGCGTTATATGTATGAAGCTCACTATCCATTTTATACATTTTGTTTAGCATGTAAAAATAATGAAATTGATTTTATTGAACAAACAAAGCAAGTTTTTAATTCACTTGGAAAAAGAGATGGAATTTCCATTGGAATTGTATCAAATGAAGCAGTTGCAAAGGAAAGTATTAAAAATTGGCAAACATATTTTGAGGATAAACAAATTGAAGATATAACAGATTATAAATATGACTTTGAAAAAATTGATAAAGATAGCGTATATTATAAAGAAGGCCAAGTAGATTATTTATTGTATAATTATGATTCTAAAAAAGATTATATACAGGCTATAGATTATTTGGCTTCGGCTTATGCAACAAAAAATTATTTACAACCAGAAATACGAATAAAAAAAGGAGCTTACGGTAGTGGAATGCAAGCGATTTTTCCAAATACAATAAGTATATATACTTACAGGGACCCTCACTATAAAAGTTCTATTGAAATAATTGAAAATATGCCTGAGGCATTAGAGCAAAGTGATATTGAACAAAAAATGAGAATGGCTAAATCAGAAGCTTTAAGTGATTTTCAAGGACAATTTGGTTTATTTTCAAGTGATATGAAAATTGCAAGCATTTTGCATACGCTAAATCTTATGCAAGTTGATAAAGAATATATAATAAATACACAAAAAGATATCTTGGAAATAGATAGTGACGAGCTTAGACAGAATTTGGATGATATTAATGAAATTATAATAAATAGCCAAAAAGGAATATGTATAAAAAAATGACACAAGCATTAAGGTGCTAATATTTTTATGTTGAAGTTTAGGGGATAGAGCTTCATTTGCAACTATCCTCAAAGTTTCAACTACATAGAAAATAAATAATTATTTCTCTCAATATTAAAATTTATTTTAACTACAGAACCTATACTAGACGCAATCAGAAAGTGTACCTAATTATCTAAAGAAGTAATTTGAAACTCTATGTATATTGATTTGTTTTTAGCATATCAGCTGTTCTATGTATTATATTGAAATTGATAAATTATGTTTCGACAACATAGGTTAATATGTAGTAACATTACTTCAAGTACATAAAGCGTAGAGCCCCATGCAAGAGACACATGGGTCTCCATTACAATAATAAATTTAATTTAGATTAGCTTTCAATAAAATTCTTATATTCTAACTTTGCGGAGAAATCATTATTAGATGGAGTAGAATAAGTATATATAGTAAATCTGTTTTTTCCCAGCTTTTTAGATTCATACATTGCAATATCTGCGTTTAAGTATAAATCTTTAAAATTAGAACTTACTTCTCTTGTCATTGCAATTCCAACACTAGCGGATATAGATATATCTATACCTCTTTCAGAATATGTTGTAACAATTGCATTACAGAGTTGTGTACATTTTGTCTCAATCTGTATATTTTTACTTTTAATAAATACCATAAATTCGTCTCCGCCAATTCTTCCAATTATATCGTTTTGCATGAATACAGAATTTAGTTTATAGGCTACGTCTTTTATGACATAATCGCCAAAATCATGGCCTAAATTATCATTTATTCCTTTAAAATTATCAATATCTATCATAATCAAAATTCCTTCTCCACCATTGGATAAATGTTCAGATATAAGTTTTTCTGTGGTTACTTTATTGTATAAACCTGAAAGGCCATCTCTTTCGATTTGTTTTTTTAAAGAAAGTTCATTTTTAGCTATAATAGATTGCATAGCTAAGCTTAACCCCACAAGTTCAGAGCTTAAAAAATTAGCCTCATATAATAAGACATCGTAATTTTTATCAGTATTATTGTTAGCAATAGTTTTTAATTGCCTTTCAAAAAGTTTAATTGGCCTAAGGCAGAAAATTATTATCAATGGCACAAGCATAATCAAAACTATAATAAGCAAGAATGTATTTAATATAATTTTGCTTGTAACATTATTTAACTGTCCACTCACGATTTCAAGAGGTTTATCTATAGTTTGTGATATTTTCATATATGATTCAGGGTTTACTTTAGCATATAAAACATATTTTGCATATCCAGTGTAATCTTTAACTGGAATAAATACTTTAAAAAAATCTCCAATAGGTTTAATTGCTGGAATGTTTAAATTGAAAACGGTTTTAATTTCGCTAAAATTTATTTTTTCACCTTTTAAGTAAGAAGGAGTTTTATCATGTAATGTGTTTTGTGTTAAAACTACATTATTTTTATTAATTAAATATAACTCTTCAATTTCATGTGTTTCACTAATAAGTACATCAAGTAAAGCTTCTATATTGTTTGAATCATATCCAGTTTGTATTAAACCTTTTCCGTTAGGGCGTGCAATTGTAGTAAACTTAAATATAGATTTATTTGTAACTTTTAGTCTTAAGCCTGATTGCATAGATGCAATTTCTCCTGAAACTATATTTTTATAATCAGGGTCAATATCAAAAATGTTTAAGCCTAAAGCAGCTTCTTCTGTAGAGTAAATAAATATTCCATTTTCATCAGTAATATAGATATCAGACATGTTAGTTAAATCATTAACATAATTTATATCGTCCATATTTAAATCGTCTTTTAAAATATCAATTTCTCTAATCAATAAAGCTGAACTCAACATATTTTTGTCAACTTCTTCTTCAAGTGTAGTTATATAATTTGAAACATTAGTTAATATATCTTGTACTTCATCAGTTACATATTTTCCCAATTCTGTTAACATTTCTTTATTTAAAAGTATTTTCTCTTGGTCTAAAATAATGGATAATTTATTAATTTGATTAATAAAGCTAACTGCCATACCAATCAGGATAATAATCATTAAAATTACTAGTTTTGATTTTATGCTTCCTCTTTTCTTCATAACTTCCTCCTTTCAACTACATGTAATTGAAAAAATAATCTATAACTGTATTATAATATTCAGCTATTAATTTTTTATTTGTAATATTTCAAAATTGTTAGAATAACAAAATAATGAGGTTATATTATTAATTTTGAATATAGTTACTCTGCTATCTTGTAGCAGCATAGGTCTAGCATCAACCAATCTATTGATAATGTACACATTTAAAGTATCGACATCAAATTATGTTTCAAATATGTACCGCTAAAAACTCACCCACATTTAACAAGGAAGCCCTCACATTTATGTGTGGGGTAACTGACATAAAAAAAATGGAGGTAAATCTACCTCCATTTTTTTTATAATTGAACTAAATCAATTAATATTTAGCTTTGCTAGTTGAGGACGTTTTAAAGCTAATACTTTTTCATCAACTTTAATTTCTCCTAATTCAGTATCTAATAATATCGTAGGATCAAATCCTGCTCCTCGTTTTTTCTCAATTTTTCCAAGAACTAT
>MDSO01000127.1_pt1 | contig 11710 bp, 11 predicted proteins | sample 1005691 | NCBI WGS metagenome assembly MDSO01 (sample SAMN05526595, study PRJNA338239) | gut metagenome | isolation source: stomach gut content | host: Acanthurus sohal | place: Saudi Arabia: Red Sea | collected 2011-04 | reverse complement strand
AGACCTGATGCTACTACTATGGCTATTGCAAGCCGTGAAAGTGTTGATATTCGTTTATATCGCATAATTTATAAAGCTATTGAAGATATTGAAGCTGCTATGAAAGGTATGCTTGACCCAGAATACGTAGAAAAAATTATAGGTCATGCTGAAATTAGACAAACATTTAAAGTTTCAGGCATAGGTACAATTGGTGGAGCATATGTCAAAGACGGAAAAATGCAAAGAAATGCAGGAGTTCGTATACTTCGTGATGGAATTGTAGTTTATGAAGGTAAACTGGCATCTTTAAAACGATTTAAAGATGATGCTAAAGAAGTTGCTACTGGATTTGAATGTGGTGTTATGATGGAAAAATTCAATGACTTAAAAGAAAATGATATAGTTGAAGCATTCATAATGGAAGAAATTAAAAGATAAATATAGAGAGGAATTTTAAAATGGCTAATCAACGCATGATAAGAATTAATGAAGAAATTAGAAAAGAACTTGCAGATTTAATTAGAGAAGAAATTAAAGATCCACGTGTAAATGATGCAATGGTAAGTATAACTACTGTTGAAACAACGAATGATTTAAAACATGCTAAAGTATTTATTAGTGTTTTACAAGATGATAAAAAAGATGATGCTTTAGAAGGATTACAAGCTTCTAGTAAATTTATTAGAAAAGAAATTGCAAGAAGAATAAATCTTAGAAATACACCAGAATTTACATTTAAGTTAGATACTTCTATTGAATATGGAATGAAAATGTCAAAAGTAATTGAAGAAGTTATGAAGGAAAAAAATAGTCATGAATAAGTTACGTCTTTTAATAAAAAATTCAAATCATATTTTATTAGGAGCACATGTACAACCAGATGGCGATGCAATTGGAGCTTTAGTAGCTGTAGCAGGGATATGTAATTTTTTTAATATCCCTTATACAGCTTTACTTGAAGAAGTGCCAAAAAGATATAAAGATTTAGTTGAAAATTTGAACTATGCACAAAATTATGAAGGTGATTTTGACACTTTTATAAGTGTTGATTGTGGTGATAAAACAAGATTAGACAAAGACTATAGAGTGTTATTTGATAAAGCCAATGTTACTATAAGTATTGACCATCATTATACTACAACTAATTTCGCTGAATATAATTATGTAGAACAAGAAGGTTCTTCCACTTGTGAACTAATTTATAAAATAATTAAATCTTTAGAAGTTGAGATTACTGATGATATGGCAAAAGCTATATATGCTGGAATAGTGTATGATACAGGAGGATTTATGCATTCCAACACTTCTCCTTCTACATTAAATACTGTGGCATATTTAATGAAACATTTTAAATTAAATTATCCTCAAATATATTATAATATTTTACGGATGAAAACTAAAAAGCAAGTAAAAGTAGCAACTATTGTAAATAACAACATGTACTTTATTAAAGACGGATTAATTGGTCTTTCTTATATTTCGTTTGAAGAAATGCAAGAAATTTCTGCTACAAGAGAAGATATGAGTTCTGCTATATATGAAATTAAAAATATAGAAAATGTAACAATAGCAGGATTTATTTATCCTCTTAAACAAAATCAATATAAGCTTTCCCTAAGAAGTGATAATCCATTTAATGTTTCAGATGTATGTAAGAAATTTGGAGGTGGCGGACATATTAGGGCTTCAGGGGCAATAATAGAAGGCGATTTACAATCTGTTTTAGCCAAAGTACAATCTGAACTGGAGAAATTAATAGATTATAGAGATGAACAATGTTCATCCGAAATAAGGTGAAAAATGGATGGAATTTTAAATATATTAAAACCTAAAGGTTTTACATCACATGATGTAGTAGCTAAATGTAGAGGAATTTTAAAAACAAAGAAAATTGGTCATACAGGAACTCTTGATCCTGCTGCATGGGGTGTTTTGCCAATTTGTATAGGAAAAGCAACAAAAGCAGCATCATATTTAACAGATATAGATAAATGTTATCAGGCCGAAGTTATATTAGGTGCTAATACAACAACTGAAGATATAACAGGTGAAATTGTTGAAACTTTTCCGGTTAATGTAACCAAAGAGCAAATACAAAGTATTGTTGATAGTTTTATTGGAGAGTATATTCAAATACCACCAATGTATTCAGCTATAAAAATTAATGGCGTACGTTTATATGAATTAGCAAGAAAAGGTATAACAGTTGAAAGACCTACAAGAGTGGTATATATTTATAACTGTGAGATAATAGAATGGATTAACGAAAATAAATTTAAAATTAATGTTCATTGTTCTAAAGGAACCTATATTCGTACCTTATGTACTGATATAGGTAAAAAATTAGGATGTGGAGCTTATATGGGTGATCTTGTTCGCACAAAAGTAGGTAGATTTATTTTAGAAGATAGTATTACTTTGGATGAATTACAAAAATTAGAAATTATCTTGAATAAAAAAGGGACAGAAATTAATCAGCTTTACAAAATAGAAGAATTATTTGAAAATTACCCTATTTTAACTGTAAAGCAAACTGCAAATAAACGTTTATATAATGGAAATTTTTTGTCGCTTGAAGATATAAATGAAAAATTACCATTAAACAAAAAATTGCGAATTTATGATTGTAATGATAATTTTATTGGACTATACAATATACAAGATGATATAATAAAACCAGAAAAAATGTTTTTATAATTTATAAATAAAGGATGTTGATTATAGTGAAAATACTAATGATTGTATATGATAATGATTCATATATATCACATTTTCCTTTGGGTATAGCTTATTTAGCAGGAGCATGTTTAGAAAAAGAACATAATGTAGAAATTTATCAGCAAGATATATATCATTATCCAGAAAGTCATTTAACAAATAAGTTAAATAATGAAAATTATGATATGATTTTAGTCAGTGTAATAGGTGGCTATTATCAATATAGAAAATTGAAGCTTATTTCTCAAGCAATAAACAAATCCATAAATAGAAATAATTTGACTTATTTAATTGGAGGACATGGTCCTGCATCGGCTCCAGAATATTATTTGAAAATTACAGGTGCAGATTTTGTAGGTATTGGTGAAGGTGAACGAACTATTGTAGAATTACTAAATTGTATTAGTAATAAAGGCAATTTTTCTGAGGTAAATGGAATAGCATTTATTGATAATAATGGTAAATTTATACAAACAAAGCCTAGAGAATTGATTCAAGATTTAGATAACATACCTTATCCAGCATGGCATTTATTTAATATAGATTACTATGCTTTACAAAGATTTCCTAATATTAGCAAAGTTGATAGAAGCTTTAGTGTTTTATCTGGAAGAGGATGTACTTTTGAATGCAACTTTTGTTTTAGATTAGATAAAGGATTTAGACCAAGAAAGACAGAAAGCATTATAGAAGAAATTAAAATATTAAAAGAACAATATAGAATAACATATGTAGCTTTTATGGATGAATTGTTAATGAATTCCAAAGAAAGAGTAAAAGAATTTTGTGAAAAAGTTATAGAAGCAAATTTAAATATTAAATGGGATTGTAATGGCCGATTAAATTATGCAGACATTCCAACTTTAACTTTAATGAAAAAAGCAGGATGTGTATTTATTAATTATGGTATAGAATCTCTTGATAATGCTACTCTTAAAGTGATGAATAAAGCATTGACTAAGGATATTATTATAAAAGGCATAGAGAATACGTTATCTGTTGGAATTAGTCCAGGGCTTAATATAATATATGGAAACATTAATGAACCTCTTAGTGCTATAGATGAAGCAGTAGATTTTTTATTAAAATATGATGACCATGCTCAGCTTAGGACTATTAGACCTGTAACTCCATATCCAGGTAGTCCTCTGTTTGATTATGCAATTAAGCATGAATTATTAAAAGACGTAGAAGATTTTTATGAAAATAAACACACTAATTCTGATTTATTAAGTGTAAATTTCACGAAAAATACAGATGATGAAATATATGAAAAATTGAATTGGGCTAATAAAATTTTAATAAATAAACACATTGAAGTACAAAAACATCAGATGCTAAAAACATGTGATAAGCTGTATTTAACAAAAGATTCCACATTTAGAGGATTTAGACATACTTGAAGTTGTTTAAAATCTTAATTATTATATAGCACATACTTTAAATAGGATGTGCTTATAAATAACTTCATATAAAAGAAAGGGCTGTCAAAATATGCAATTAAGAAGATCAAATGTTGTTGTTTTAGGAAATTTTGATGGTTTACATAAAGGCCATCAGCAATTATTTGAATGTGCTAAAATAGAAGCTAAAAAACAAGATCCAGCATCTGAAATAATAGGGTTATCTTTTTTTCCACCACCTTCTTGGATATTAACACCAAATCCAAAACAACTTTTAACATCAAGTGAGGAAAAAAGAGAAAGATTAAGACAAATAGGAATAGATACATTTATAGAGTATCCTTTTAATAATGTTGTTGCAAAAATGAGTCCTGAAGAATTTTTTGTGGGAGTTTTAATAGAGCAATTAAATGCTAAAACTATTATTATAGGAAAAAATTATTATTTTGGAAAAAATAAAGTCGGTAATGCTCTATATATGGAACAATTAGGAAAAAAATACAATACTAATATTTGTATAGTTAATGATATAAAAGATAATAATATTACTATTTCAAGTACACAAATTAGAGCTTTGATTATACAAGGTAAAATGCTAGAAGCGCAAAAATTATTAGGCTACCCATATATGATTACAGGTGAAATTATACATGGCAAATCACTAGGGAGAACTATAGGTTTTCCAACAGCTAATATTTCTACAAATTTATATAAAATTTATCCGCCAAATGGAGTTTACGCAACAAAGTTTAAAGTTAAAGATAATTTATATACTAGCATTACTAATATTGGTCATAATCCTACAGTTAAAGGCATGGTAAAAACTATTGAAACAAATATATTCGATTTTAATGAAGATATATATGGAGAAATAGCCACAGTTTATTTTTTTGATTATTTAAGAGCAGAAAAACAATTTAGTGGACTTGACGAATTAATAAGACAAATTTCGATTGATAAAGAAAAGGTAAAAATTTTATCATATAATTAGATAAATTGTTTACAAGCTAAAAAGCTTGTGTTATACTATCAAAGTATTATATACCATTACTCGGGTATAGGTAACTCCAACCATAGCTTAGTAATTGGATTAAATTAAAATTTTGGAGGAATTAGTAATGACTAAGGAAAGAAAAGCAGAATTAATGGAAAAACACGGAAGAACCACAAACGATACAGGTTCTCCAGAGGTACAAATTGCACTTCTTACAGAAAGAATTAATCATTTAACTGATCATTTACGTACTCATAAAAAAGATTTTCACTCTCGTAGAGGACTATTTCTTATGATTGGTAAACGAAGAGGTTTATTAGATTATTTAATAAAAACAGATATTGGAAGATATCGTTCAATTATTAAAGAATTAGGAATTAGAAAATAAGACTTATTGACACGCACCTTAAATGGTGTGTGCTAAAAAAACAAGTTGATTGATTAGCCTAAAAGGCTAGTATTTGAATACTAGCCCTACGTTATTTTAGAATACATGAAAATTAAGCAAAGCTTAATTAAATATAGTTACCCTAGAATACTCCGCTAGTTCTAGGCTCTAAGATCAATGGTTAAACATCTCTGAGGGTAGGAGAAGTGCTGTTGATATACAAAACCTACTATAACATTGGCGAAGTGGACTTATCCTCACTAGTAATCAGGAGATAATGGACATAAGGTCCATATTTAAGAGGTATTATCTACTACCCTAAGGGATAGTGGTTTTCTGCCTTAAATTTTAGAAAATAATATAAATATTAAAGGGTGGAGAAAAAACTTCACTCTTTTTTCATGATAATGAATAAAGGTTAATTTATTATCTAGCTTTTAAATGATAAACGAAAAGGATGAAGTGTATGGTAAAAACATATTCCACCATGTTAGCAGGTAGAGAATTAAAAGTAGAAATAGGAAAAATGGCAGAATTAGCAAATGGTGCTGCTTTAGTAAGCTATGGAGAAACGACAATTTTAGCAACAGTAGTTGCAAGTGATAAACCTAAAGAAGGTGTAGATTTTTTTCCGCTAAGTGTAAATTATGAAGAAAAATTTTATGCAATAGGAAAAATTCCTGGAGGATTTATTAAAAGAGAGGGACGCCCCTCAGAACGAGCAATTTTAACTTCACGGGTTATAGATAGACCGATCAGACCCTTATTCCCAAAAGATTATAGAAATGATGTAGTTATTACAACCACTGTAATGGCTGTTGAACAAGATTGTTCACCAGAAGTAACAGCTATGATAGCTGCTTCTTTAGTTTTAGATATTTCGGAAATACCTTTTAAAGGACCTGTTGGTTCTGTTCAAGTAGGATATATTGATGGCGAAATTGTTATTAATCCTACAAGTATTCAAAGAAGTAAAAGTTCTTTAGCTCTTACAGTTTCTTCCTCAAAACACAAAGTTATGATGATAGAAGCAGGTGCTGATGAAATTTCGGATGAAATAATGTACACTGCTATAATGGAAGGTCACAAAGTAAATCAGGAAATTGTATCATTCATTGAAAGTATTCAAGCAGATTGTGGAAAAGCTAAAGACTTTGATTATGAAAAAGCTATAATTCCAGAAGAAGTGTATAGAGCCGTTACAGATGTAATTGGTGAAAAAAGAATGGAAGTTGCAGTTTTTACAGACGATAAGCAAACTAGAGAAATGCAATTAAAAGCTCTTAAAGATGAAGTAACAGAAAAGTTGATTGAAAATGGTCATGAAGATTATTTAAAATATTTAGAAGAAAGCTTTTATCAATTTGAGAAAAAGACTGTAAGAAGAATGATTTTAAAAGAGCATAAAAGACCAGATGGACGTAAATTAGATGAAATAAGACCATTAAAAGCAGAAATAGATTTAATTCCACGTGTACATGGTTCGGGGATGTTCACTAGAGGACAAACACAAGTTTTAACTGTTACAACTTTAGGCCCTCTTTCAGAAATTCAAATGCTTGATGGCTTGGATGAATTGGAACTTACCAAAAGATATATGCATCATTATAATTTTCCACCATTCTCAGTTGGAGAAGCACGTTCACCAAGAAGCCCTGGGCGACGTGAAATTGGACATGGAGCACTAGCTGAAAGAGCACTTGTTCCAGTTTTACCAAATGAAGAAGAATTTCCATATGCTATAAGACTTGTTTCAGAAGTATTAAGTTCAAATGGTTCAACTTCTCAGGCCAGCATATGTGGCTCAACACTTTCATTAATGGCAGCAGGAGTTCCTATAAAAGCACCAGTAGCAGGTATTTCAGTTGGTATTGTAACTGGAGAAACAGATGATGATTTTGTATTATTAACTGATATCCAAGGGCTTGAAGACTTTTTCGGAGATATGGATTTTAAAGTTGGTGGTACTCTTAAAGGAATTACAGCAATTCAAATGGATATGAAAATAGAAGGATTAACAGAAAAAATAATAAAGGGTGCTTTAGAACAAACTAAAATTGCACGAAATTACATTTTAAATGAAGTTATGTGTAAAGCTATAAATGAGCCAAAAAAAGAATTATCACCATATGCTCCTTTTATTACTCAAATTAATATTAATCCTGAAAAGATTAGTGAAGTAATTGGACAAAAAGGTAAGGTAATAAATAGAATTATCGAAGAAACAGGTGTAAAAATCGATATTGAAGACGATGGACGTATATTTATTTGTGCAATTAATAAAGCAAAAGCAGATAGAACTATAGAAATAATTGAAGGAATAGTTCAGGATTTATCTGCAGGACAAATATTTAACGGAAAAGTTGTAAGAATTATGAATTTTGGAGCATTTGTAGAACTTGTTCCAGGAAAAGAAGGATTAGTTCATATTTCACAACTTGCTCATGAACGTGTTGAAAAAGTTGAAGACGCAGTTCAAATCGGAGACGAAATAAAAGTAAAAGTAATGGATATTGATAAACAAGGTAGAGTTAATTTATCTCATAAAGCACTTTTACCAAGACCACCAAGACCAGAAAAATCAATAGAAGAATAAAGCAACAAAATATTCTAATATAAAAAATATTGATGCAACAAATTAGTTGTTGTTTAAGAGCTAGTATTTAATACTAGCCTTATATTATTTAAACAACTAACTTTTTTTAAAGTATATTCTAACAAACCTTATCGCTAAATTTATGTCATATCCTATAAACAAGAAATAATCAGCTCTTTTTTTTTAATTAGTTTTATATTTTAAGTAGTTAAAGTTACTTTAGTATATTAAGTAAATTTAGCTGCATTTTTTAGTTATTTAACAACCTATTAAAATATCCTAAAAATAAAGACATTATTAATTTTAGTTATTCAACAATCTAGTAATAATAAATTTCTTATTTTCATATTAATTAAAGATAAATGTAGATAGGAGGTATTGCTTATGCAAAAATATAGTTTTGATTATTACATAATCCGTTGCAAAAAAGACAAATTTTCTACTAATATTAAGCCTCTTATGCAATTTGAAAAAGATAAATGTTATCCAATATTAACTTTGGTTCCAGATAAACATGAGGCTATATATACAAATAAACCAGTTCATCTTATAAATGAAGCGGGATATAAAATTCTTTTTAACCCAGCGCAACTAGAGGAATTCTTTGATACTAATAGTGTCAAGTTTATTAAATTTAAACTTTTCGGATGATACATATTTGACAAGTAGTCCAAATTTAATTACAATATTGTTAAATAGAATCTCAATATGAGGTTATATTTTTAATAAAAAAATAAGCAAGGAGGTAAAAAATGAAAAAGAATAATTTATTTTTAAAAGTGGCAATTGGTTTTGCTTTAGGTATTTTGTTTGGAGCAATTTTGCCAGAAATAAGTATAAAAACAAAGGTTATTGGAGATATATACTTAAACTTAATTAAACTTATGATTATTCCAATTGTAAGTGTTGCAGTATTTTGTGGGATTGCAAATATAAGTGATGGAGTTTTACTTAAAAAAATAGGTTTTAGAACAGTTTTTTTATATGTTATAATGTTTGTTGCTTCAGCTATTGTATCTTTAAGTGTTGCAAATATTATGAAGCCAGGGCTTGGCGCAACATTTACAAATGCACCTGTATATGAAGGTGCAATAACCACGCCAACAGTTTCAAGTTTTTTATTAAATATTGTTCCTACAAATATTATAAAAGCTTGTGCAGATGGCAATACTTTACCTGTTATACTATTTATGATATTTTTAGCTATTGCAGTTTTAAGTTGTAAAGAAGCAGGTAAACCCGTTATTGAATTTGCAAACAGTTTATCACTTGCTTTATTTAAAATGCTTGGCTACATAATGGAACTTTCACCAGTTGGGGTAATGTCTCTAATGGCATTTTCTGTTGCACAATATGGTGTTGGAATATTTAGTGTATTAGCAAAATATATTTTAACTTGTTGGTTAGCCTGTATTTTAGTATTTATTATAGTAATGGTAATTCCTACTTGTATTTATACAGGGATAAGCCCAATGAAGTTGTTAAAAGCTTGTGGAAAAGTAGCTCTTGTAAGTATGTCAACAACAAGTTCAGCAGCAACACTTCCAACAACTTTATCAGCTTGTGTAGATGATTTAAATGCACCAAAAGGAATTTCGCAGTTTACCCTTTCTTTAGGAAGTACAATAAATATGTGTGGAGGAGCTTGTTCATTTTGCTGTTTGGCAATATTTGTGTCAGACTTTTATTCTCTAAATCTATCAATTCCTACATTGGCACTTATAATTGTAACTGCAACATTATTAAATATGGCAGCTCCTGGCATTCCAGGTGGAGGGATTGTTTTAGGTGCATCATTCCTGTCAATTGTAGGATTACCATTTGATTTAATGGGTCCAATTAGTGGATTTTATCGTTTATTAGATATGGCTTTCACAACAATCAATGTAGAAGGCGATTTAATAGCAAACTTGATTGTTTCTAAGAGTGTTGGTGAATGGGATCCCAAAGATCAACATTCTATATGTGAAGGGGTATAATCTTTACAAATAAAGAAGCTAGATATTTTCTAGATTCTTTGTTTTATATAAATTATTAAAATTACAAAAAAATCTGAGGCCAAAGAGCTTAGAATTAAAAATACAAATGAGGTGTAAAGTGAAAATAGGTTATCAAGGAATTCAGTATAGTAATTCTGAATATGCAACAAAAAAATTTATTAAACAAATGGAATTTTTAAATGTTGAATTAGTCCCACTAGTAAATTCAAAAAGCGTAGTTGAAGCTTTAGCAAATAAAGAAATAAATTATGGTGTTATTGCTATAAAAAACTCTACGGTAGGAGATGTTATAGAAAGTGTGCAAGCTTTACAAAGTATTAATTATAATATTCTTTCCAATTTAGACTTGGAAATTAATCATTGTCTTTTTAAATTAAATGATGATATTAAAATTAAAAATATAGCTTCACATGTTCAAGCAATTAAGCAATGTCAAAACACTTTAAAAGTAATGTTTCCAGATGCAGAAATTATTGAACTTGAAGATACTGCATTGGGTGCAATATATTTAAGAGAAAGTAAACTGTCATCAGATACAGGAGTTATATGTTCAAAAGAAGCAGGAACAAGCAAGGAGTTAACTTTAGTAAAAGAAAATATGCAAGATATAAAAGGTAACAAAACTACCTTTATAATTTTTAAGATGGAAGAGTAGGTATTTGAATGAAAAATGTTCTTATAGCTGGACTTGGTTTAATTGGCGGTTCTATAGCAAAAGCTTTAAAAAAATATACAGATTTTGTGGTTTATGGATATGACCAAGTTAAACAAGTTGAACAAATGGCTTTAAATGATAAAACTATAGATTTTATACTTGATGATATTACTAAAATCGACTTAGTAATTGTTAGTATGTATCCTATAAAATCTATTGATTATTTAAAAAATATTATTCCTCAATTAACTCCTTCTACGCTTGTAGTGGATCTGGTTGGAATAAAAACAGAGTTAATTAATGATATTGAGAATTTAGCATGTCAACATAATATCAATTTTGTTGGGGGACATCCTATGGCTGGTCTTGAAAAAGGTTCGTTTGAACGTTCCTTTGCAGAACTTTATCATGGGGCTAATATGATTTTAGTTCCAACTAAAGCATCAACTGAGCAAAATATTAGTGATATGTCAAGTTTATTTAAACAATTAGGATTTGGATATATTAAGGTATGTGACAAAGTAACACATGATAAATTAATTGCTCATACTTCTCAGCTTGCACATGTTGTTTCAAATAGCTATGTTAAAACATCACTTCCTCCTGATTATATGCATTTTTGTGGCGGAAGCTATAATGATATGACAAGAATTGCTTGCTTAAACGAAAAAATGTGGACCGAATTGTTCATGTTAAATAAACAACATCTTTTAAAAGAAATAAGTATTCTTTTAGAAAACATTACAAATGTTAAAAATGCTTTAGAAAATAACAATGCAGATGAACTGGAACAAATTTTAAAAGATGGACGTATTTGTAGCGAAATTTATAATAGCTATAAAAAAGATGTTGTTGAATAAATAACAGATTTAATCACGTTGTTCTTAAATCTATTATCATGAATAAAAAAGTATAAAAAGAAACATTAAAATTTGATATAATAGGTGCAAAACTATAAAATCAACTGTACCAGT
>MDSO01000126.1_pt1 | contig 11814 bp, 3 predicted proteins | sample 1005691 | NCBI WGS metagenome assembly MDSO01 (sample SAMN05526595, study PRJNA338239) | gut metagenome | isolation source: stomach gut content | host: Acanthurus sohal | place: Saudi Arabia: Red Sea | collected 2011-04 | reverse complement strand
GAGGTGAAAATTCCGCATTCAACTATGTTAGTTTGTTCGGGCAAAGATGATACGGTTATCGAAACCGATTGGATAGAGGTACCTGGAATAGAAGGTGGTAGAATTAAATTTAATAAAGATTATGGAGCAATAGTGGACGCCGAGTTTACGATAACATCTGCTAGTATTCCGACAACAATTGAGGGCGTAGAAGTGGAAGCTATATTGTCCGATGCTTTCCGAGGATGTAGTGAACTGACTTCTGTAAGTATGCCGGATTCATTATATTACTTAGGCGATAACGCTTTTAGAGAATGTACTTTTTTGAAAACTGTAACTTTATCTCCTAAGACAAATCATATAGGTGAGTGGTGTTTTGCCTATTGTGACGCTTTAGATTCTATATCCATTCCTTCGGCTGTTAAAGAGATTCAAACTGCTGCTTTCTATTTATGTTTAGGTTTAAAAAAAGTTGAGCTGACAAATGGATTAACCAACATAATGTCTTCCGCATTTCAATATTGTCAAAATTTAGAAAGCATTACATTGCCAGATTCTTTACTCACAATAGGGTCTTCTGCCTTTAAAGGATGTGCAGAATTAACGTTCCTTAGATTTCCGGATAGATTAACAGAGATATCTTATATGGCTTTTGAAAATTGTACAGGTCTACAATCTATTGCTTTTCAAAAATTAATTACGACAATAGATACTAATTCTTTCAATAATACACCGGCTCTTGAAACTATTCATTATGCAGGAATAGCGGAGGAATGGGCAAAAGTGAACTTTAAAAATGCTCAATTTGGATCGGGAGTTCAAATGCGATATAACAGTACTCAGCCAGATTTAGTAGCTCCGACCAGTCAGTGGATTTCAGTAGACACTATAGTAGGCGGAAAAATTAAGTTTGAAGAACAAGCTGGAAAAGGTGGTGTTATTTTAGATGCTGAGTCCACAATAACATCAGCAAATATTCCTAAACAAATTAATGGAATTGACGTTAAGGAAATAGCTTCTTATGCATTTGCATTATGCGATCAATTAACTGAAGTTACAATTCCTGCTACCGTAGAAGCCGTTCAAAATTATGTATTTAAAGATTGTAGAAGTTTAGAAACTATTAACATTATATCAGAAGAAGGTGTAAATCCGGCTCTGAATCAATTAAATGGTAAAGCTGCTTTGAAAGGTACTTCTTTAATAGGACATGGTGCATTTTTAGGATGTATTTATTTAAAAAATGTCAATATAGGAGAAAGTGTTCTAAAAATTGGAAATAACGTATTTGAAGATTGTCTTAGTCTTGAAATGTTGATGCTACCGCAATATATTACTGAAATTGGTGAAAATACTTTTAGAAATTGTTCTAGCTTAGCAAAAATTGAGTTCGGAGGTACTCAAGCATTGTGGAATACATTTAAAGCTAAGGCCGAAGAACATACTACTGTAATATGCGATGATACAACACCACAAACTTGGACCAACGTGCCTGAAATTGTGAACGGACGTGTTGAATTTTTAGCTGGTATGATTAAAGACGCAGAGGAAACTATTACAGTTGCTAAAATTCCTGCAACAATAAATGCGGTAGACGTAACCACAATAGGGGTAGCAGCATTCTATAATCTGAAACAATTAACCGAGGTCGTAATACCAGATTCTGTTACAACTATACAGGATAGCGCCTTTTTAGATTGCTCCGAATTAACGACGATTACAATCCCAAATACAATCACATCCGCCGGAAATAAAATTTTTAACGGCTGTGATAAACTAGTAACAATAAAATTCGCCGGATCCAGAGCCGAGTGGAATGATACTGGAATTATAGCCCCACAACATACCACTGTCGAATATGGAGTAACCGAAAGTTGGATAACAGTAGATGGTATAAAAGGCGGAAAAATACTATTTGATTTTAAAACAGGTGAAATCACCGACGCTGAACCTACAATAACATCGGCGGATATTCCTGTTAGCATTGTTGACGGAATCATGTTAATGGACGGTTTTAATACCGAAAAAGTACCCGTAACTTCAATTAAAGCCGAAGCTTTCGCAGACTGCTCTGCTTTAATAGATGTAAGATTACCTATAGGATTAACAAATATCGGTGACAATGCTTTTAAAAATTCTTCTTTAGAAACTATTATTATTCCTGCATCTGTAAAAACAATGGCTACTAATATTTTTGCAGAGGTCACTACTTTAAATAAAATTTATTATGGCGATACCAAGGAAAAATGGGATACATTTACGATTAATGTGCTAGCAAGTACAGAAATAGAATATCAAAATATAGGTCCAATAGATCCAGAAGTATTTATCCAAGTTCCAGGTATCGAAGGTGGTAAAATTAAATTTAACCCAGAAACCGGCTCTATCACTGCCGCTGAAGAATCGATTACTATAGCCAATATTCCCGCTATTTTAAATGGTATAGCTGTAACTACTATAGATCCGAAAATCTTCCAACGTAATATTAACTTGATTGAACTTACTTTACCAGAAGGTTTGACTACCATTGGCGCTTATGCTTTTGAATTTTGCGATGCCTTAAAAACTGTAACTATTCCTTCATCTGTATCCGAAATAGGTACTTTCGCCTTCGCTAGATCTAGAGCTTTAACAGAAATTATAATCCTAACTACCAATGCCACAGAAGTCGGTATCTCTACATTCTGGAATCCTTACATAGATTCGACTATACATTTTGCTGGAACAAAAGATCAGTGGAGAGCTTTTGATACTGGTATTTCTATAAGAACTGCTATGGCCTTTGAAAGTACCGGTCAAGGCCTTGTCGATGAAAACTGGAATAAACTACGAACAGTACCCGGAATAGAAAACGGCACCGTCAAATTCGACGAGGAAACCGGTACAATAACCGCCGCAGATTCCAAAATCTCACGAGCCAACATCCCATCCACAATTGACAACATAGAAGTAACAGCAATCGGAAATTCAGCCTTTAGATGGAATGCTAACATTAATCAAATAACCCTACCAGACACCGTAACCAGCATAGGTCACCAAGCCTTTTATGACCTATCTGATAGACTAACCGCCTTTAGCATTCCCGAAAAAGTAACCTTTATCGGCGAGCAAGCTTTTGCCTTTTGTGACGGCATTAGCTCAATTACCATCCCAAAATCCCTATTAGTACTTAGCCCAAACATATTTAACGGTTGCATAAATTTAGCCACTATAGAACTTAACGCACCTCTAGCTTCCATCGGCACAGGCGCCTTAGTCAATACCGCAATAACTGAACTAATCCTGCCTTTTACCGTTACCCATATTGTTACATCCACTGTCACAGAGGGAGCATTAACTTTTGGAGAAAAACTGAAAAAAATCTATTACGGCAACACCCAGGCTGTGTGGGACTCCTTAAATGTTAATGCTCCTAACGTAGAAATTTTGTGTGAAAACGTCGGACCCCTAGACTCTAACAGATGGATCGACGCTATGGGCTTTATAGGTGGCAAAATTAAATTCGACCCAGCCACAGGTGAAATATTAGCAGTAGAAAATACTATTACCGATATCAATATCCCAAAACAAATTAACTCCATCACCATAACCGGCCTAAACGATAACCTACTAATAGATTCTCCTGCTCTATCTAGCGTATTTATACCTAAAAATATGCAAATTGGTTCTGACGCACTATGGTCTAACAGCCCCTCTATGAGAATTATGTACGAAGGCTCTACCGCCCAATGGCTAGCCTTAAAAGTTGCTCTCCCATTTATTAATAACATCGTCACCGACGTAGAATCACCCGAAGACATGACAGTAGACAGTACCCTTAGTACCCAATACGACGCTATGGGAGGCAAAGTAAAATTCGACAAAACCAACGGCACCCTACTCTCCGTAGACCCTCTATTATCCCAAGGTGAAATACCTGAAACAATCGACGGAGTAACAGTTAAGCGAATAGGTCCATCCGCTTTTAGAGACAACGGATCAATCACAGAAATAGTTATCCCAAAAACGGTAACAGCCCTAAGCAATAAATCCTTTGCCAATATGTCAGCATTAACTAGCATCATAATACCAAAACTAACAGAAGCAACAGCTCAAATTTTTGACGGATCAATTGCCCTAGAAACACTTTATTACGAGGGTTCAGAATCTGAGTGGAACGCCTTCGGTATTAATACAGCATCGAGCGTTAATAAAATCTTTAATAGATACCCTCTATCCGCTAACGTTTGGAGAGATGTTCCTGGTATAGCAGGTGGTAAAATTAAATTCGATGAAGCCACCGGTACCATTTTAGAATCGGAAGCTGTAAATCTGGATACGCCAACTAAGATAACGCAAGCAAATATTCCGGTATCTATAAATGGTGTGAACGTAATCAAAATAGGGGCGAATGCATTTGCTAATCAGTCGTATTTAACGGATGTGAGAGTACCGCACGGGGTAACCAGTATAGCGGAAAATGGGTTTGCACGTTCTGGGCTAGAAACGATAGTGCTACCTGGATCATTGGAGACAGTGGCAAGCAATATCTTCGACAATTGCGTAAGTTTGCAGAAAATTTATTTCGCTCTCGGTGAAGCAGAATGGACAAGTCTAAATATAGTCAAACCGACGAATGCAGAAGTAATTTATAATAGCCAAGGTCCTATTGATCCGGACGCATGGATTGAAGTAAATGGCATAATTGGTGGACGAATCAAAATTAATAATGAGGGCGTAATTACAGAAGCAGAAGATAGCATCACATTAGCCGATATACCACAAACAGTAAACGGTATGCGAATCACAGACATAGATCAAAATGCTTTCTATCAACATCCTTCATTAATCGAGCTAAAAGTTTCATCCAATATTCAAATAATACAAACCAGTTCCTTTACAGGAAGTAATAGTTTGAAAAAAGTTACTTTAGGCGAAGGAGTGAAAAAAATTGCAGTAAGAGCATTTTCCAAGTGTGCTAATCTAGAAACAGTAATACTACCAAAATCATTGGTAGAAATAGAGACAGCCGTATTTGAATTAACTCCAAAGTTGAATGTAATTTATTTTGCAGGTACTCAACAAGAGTGGGATGCGCTAGACGTAGATATCCTACCAACAGTAAAAGTTATCGTAGAAAGTACTGGGCCAGTAGATCCAAATCAATGGATTAGTGTAGATGGAGTAGTAGGTGGCCAACTAAAATTTAATGAAGCCACAGGCACCATCACAGAAATAGAAAGTACTGTGACCCAGGCTATAATTCCAGAAACAATAAATGGAGTGAATGTTTTATCAATAGCGGATAATGCCTTTAGCGGTTGTTCTTCCCTACTAGAAAAAGTTGGGCTACCAAATACAATCCTAACTTTAGGTACCAGTATGTTTGAAAATTGCATTAAGTTAACTGAAGTTGTTTTGCCGAATGCTTTATCCTCTATAGGTGACAAAGCGTTTAATGGGTGTGGCGCTTTAGAAACTATTAATTTGCCAAGTACATTATTATCTATAGGTGCCAGCGCATTTAATGAATGTAACTCTCTAAAGGCCATTAATTTACCAAGCACGCTAACTTCTATCGGGGCCAGTGCATTTAAAAATTGTGATAGCATAGAAAGCATTACTATACCAGCCAAGGTAACAGCGATAGCGGCAGATATCGTTGCTAGCTGCGATAGACTAGAAACAATAGTATTATCTGAAAACATAACATCGATAGCAAGTGGCGTATTTACTACGTTAACTAGATTAGATACTATCTTCTTCGGTTCGGATAAAGCTGCCTGGACAAAATTAGGCGCTAACGTACCTACAAATACTTTAATAATATTCAAAAGTGTAGAGTTAGATGAAGATCAAAAACCAGAAGAAGAGGTTCCAAGTCCAGAAGATTTAATAGGTCCAGAGGCGTGGATTACAGTGTCAGGTATTGAAGGTGGCCGAATCCAGTTCAATGAGCAGACCGGTGAATTATTGGCCACCGACGGACTAGTATCAGTAGCTAATATTCCGGCTGAAATAAACGGGGTAGCAGTGACCAGTATCGGAAGCTATGCTTTCTATAATTGCTCCGGATTAACCGAAATTTCTATTCCAGATTCAGTATCCTATATCGGGGACAATGCATTCGTTAACTGCTCTAGCTTAGCATCTATCACTATTCCTTCATCCGTAGAATATATCGGTGAAAGTGCTTTCCATAGCTGTCGTAAACTAGCCAACATAACTTTGCCAGATTCCCTTTCTAATATTTCTTATAGAATGTTTTATGGCTGTACTAACTTGTCTGCTATATCTTTACCGAACGTAACCAGTATAGAACCTTATGCGTTCTCTCAATGTTTGGCCCTAGAATCTATAGACTTGCCTGAATCCTTAACTTCTATTGGTGATTTTGTTTTCGAAGGAGCACAAAATCTACAGACTATATCCTTGCCAAGTAATGTAGAATCGATTGGTAATAACGCTTTTGTTGATTGTCTAAACCTATCCAGCATAACTTTGAATGATAACTTATCCATGATAGGTGAAAGTGCTTTCGAAAATTGTACGGCGCTAGCTAGCATCGATTTACCTGCTAACATATCTAATATCTCCGATAAAGCTTTCTTAGGTTGCTCTTCTCTATCCACTGTAACTTTACCAGATTCTATGACTTCGATCGCCAATGCTGTTTTTGCTTACTGCGGTTCTTTGGCCGAAATAAATCTGCCTGATACAATTATTTCTGTCGGTGATAATGCGTTCCATAATACAGCAATATCCACTCTTAATTTGGCAGAATCATTGAGCTATCTTGGTTATGACACATTTGAAGGTATTGCAAGTTTAAATATATCCTTTGGTGGTTCTCAACAACAATGGGATGCTTTAGATAGAGTATTGCCAAGCGGTGTAACTGTAACGCCAGCACAATAATTAAACTTAAGAAAATTAACTTTTGGTGAAGCTAACTAAAAGACGGGCACCCTGCTTCCCTTCCAGGGGCATATATGGAAACTTAAAGGCACGCTTTCTCCCTCCGTCAGCTTCGCTGACACCTCCCCCGCAATGTTATGAAAACGGAGAGGGTACCGCTTCCCTGCAATTTTGTGACAACTCGAGTCTACAGAGCGACAGCCCCCATGGCGAAGAGTCTGAGCATAAAAAAAAGACTGTAGCATTCATTATCTACAGTCTTCTTCTAATATACAAATTAATTAGGCTCTATCCACGTCTAGCATTATATCTAAAATTTCCTTATCTGTACTATGCATACCATATCGACCCAATCGTCCAACGGCTGCTATAGTTTTCTCTATATCATTTTTTATGATACCTGTCCGTGGACTATAACTTTTATTCTCCATCGCTAAATGATGTGCCATCATGGCCCCGTCTAAACTCGATGCTATCTTTGCTCCACAGGATGATTTCGCTCCATCACACACTATCCCCGATATGTTTGCTAAAGTATTTGTAATTGTCATTTTTATTTGATCTAATGTTCCATTAGCTAAATATGTCATTGCCGATCCACTTGCGCAAGAAGCGCTAACTGCCCCACAAAATGCACTTAACCGCCCTATAAATGTCTTCTGATATATCGTCATTAGGTTGGCAAATGCTAATCCTCGGTACAATTGCTCTTGTGTTAATCCATTTTCTCTAGCATAGATTATTACCGGTATGGATGATGCCATGCCCTGATTCCCACTGCCCGAATTGGTTACCACCGGTAGCGCACTACCACTCATTCTGGCCTCGGATCCAGCGGCAGAATAGGCTTTTATTTTTCTGTCTAAACTTCCATTCATATGTGCATTCAATATTATCTTTCCTATTCCTAGCCCATACTTTCCACTTAGTCCTTCGTTTGCCATAGCCATGTTATAGTTTATCTGCATATCAAATAATTCTTTTAAATCAGATATTTCAAAACTATTGGCAAATTCATATATATTCGCTACACTTAAATTATCTCGATTTGTGAATTGTCCAAGATATTTGTTGTTTTCTGTTTCGTTATACAAAATTTCACCATTTTTCGTGATCTTATTTATGTGTGTATGCGATTCCGTTAGTTCCACCAACACAGCATGGTCAGCTGAAAAAAGTTCAATAATAACATGTAAAAGTAGATTGCTTTCTAAATGAACTACTTTGCAAAATTCAGTACCTAAAAGAACTTTAGTTCGAGCTATCTCTTCTTTCGTTATTTTGCTAATTACTTCTAATTTTTGAGAAGAATCTCCACCAATAACTCCAATGATAGCACTAGCTTCGATGCCGATTAAATCTCCTGTATTTGGAACGGTAACGCACATAGTATTTTTTATTATATTACCGCTACATCGAACCACTATTCTTTCGGGCATTTCTCCGAGAATTTTCCTCGCCGTAGCTGCGACAAAAGCGATCGCTATCGGTTCGGTACAACCCATGGCCGGGACTAATTCTTCTTTTAAGATATCTAAATATTCATTGTATATCATTTTATCCATCATGTATCTACTCCTATTTGTGGCTAATACTATTATAAAACTTTATAAACATCATAAAATTCTATAATTTATTGTTTAATTCCTTTTTTGATATTTTAAAATATCATACACATAGTTTAATAATTGTTTTACCGAATAATATTTCATGTGCAGGCCTTTTATTAAAGATAATACATAATATTTTCTAGCAAGTCAATACCTCTTCATATAGTTTTAATTAGCCTCATTAATTTTGTCATGTCAGTCTTTCTTATCGCTTATGTACTTAAATCTATCTAAGCTGTTTCTTCATAATCATTTTTTGCTAAATTTAAGTCATTGTACGTCGTCATATTAATTCCGTGCAAAGTTTTATCTACCAAGATTGCATTAACCATAGCTCCGGATACATTTAGAGCAGTGCGACCCATATCGATAATCGGATCAACGGCTAAAATTGGACTGGCCATCGGAAATAAATGTCCAAGATTCGTTCCCGTTAAAGCTACGGTAGCGGCCATGGTCGATGTACCTGGTACGCCGGCAATTCCAAAAGAGCCGATGGTTACCACTATAATAGTCATGAGTATAAAACTTATATCTATCGTGATTCCGTTTAAATTAGCTATATATACAAGTAGCATCGCTGGAAATACGCCTGCGCAACCTTGCATGCCGGCTGTCGTACTAAGTCCGGCTATAAAACTGGCTGTGCCATTGTTCACTCCGAGCTTTTGTGTTAGTGTGTTCACTGTAAATGGTAAACATCCTATGCTAGATCTAGATGTAAATGCTAAAATTAATGCGGGTATCGCTTTCTTAACATAAGTAAGAGGGTTAAATCCGTTAATCGATAATATGAGTAATTGAATGCAAAACATTATTATTAATCCAATATATAAAGCTATGATAAATAATCCAACTTCTAGTATACTATCTAATCCCCTTTGAGCTATAGTATTCGCCAAAAGTGGAATGACAGCATATGGCATCCATTTAATGATTGACATAGCCACACTTATTATTATTTTATGAAGAGCGTTTGTGAGATCAATAAATGGTTTTACGGTTTCCATATATTTTTTTGACATGCGTTTTGCAGCAACACCAAAGAATGCCGCAAAAATAATTAAGGCTATTATATTACTACTAGTCATTGCTGTAACAGGATTAGCTGGTATTAAGTCCCTGATAATGTCAACTAAACTTTGGATCTCTCGTAGTTTTGCAGTACCATTGACACTTATGCTATTTCCACCAAGATTAAACAAAATTCCGATAGCAAATCCAACCATAACCGCAACAGAGACCATAGCTATCATAATTAATAAAGTCGTTTTGACTAGTTTGTTTATGTGCGTTCCGTCATCCATGTTAATTATGACATGAACGATAGAAACCATAATAAGCGGTATAACTAGCATTCGGATTAGGTCTATAAATCCGTTTCCAAATAAACTGTACCATTTGGTCGTCTCAACTACAAACGTTATTTCCATCGGTGTAGCGCTAAATTTTGCGGTCGCTTGTATACATAATCCTAAAATTAACCCTAAACCTGTAGCGGTTAACATTCGCTTAGAAAAACTATATTTTTTCTTTTGAAAATAATACATTAGTACAAATAAACCAATTAGTAATGCAATTAATAATACAGTTTGAAATGTACTGATCATTAAAAACTCTTGAAAAAATGGCGATTTCATGTATATCCTCCTAAATTCTATGTGCCAGTCTAGTATAGCATATAAAATATAAAAATGCAATAATTACATTTTTAAAATTTTTACAAAAAGTATCAATAATTTTATGTATTCTCCTAAACTTTATATGCAGATGTAGCATAACATTCATACAACATGTTTATTAAGTTTTAGTGACATTGTAGATTTTGTCGTGTATTTTTAGTATTATGTCCATAACTGATAAAACGAGGATAATCCAAAAAGGAATGCATAGCTTCATTATCATGGCTATCAGAGTACATTATAGGAATAATCCAAAGAGGAATGCAAAGCTTCATTATCATGGCTATCAGAGTACATTCATTATAGAAATAATCCAAATAGGAATGCAAAGCTTAATTATCATGGCTATCAGAGTACATTATGGAAATAATCTAAAAAGAAATGCATAGCTGCATTGTCATGGCTAACAGAGTACATTATAGAAATAATCCAAAGAAGAATGCATAACTTCATTATCATGGCTATCAGAGTACATTATGGAAATAATCCAAATAGGAATGCAAAGCTTCATTAATAATGATAATCCGGATAATATATAGAAATAGAAAATAATCAAAAGATGGATGAACATCTTCAGGATAATAGCTATCCGGATCAAATATAAAAAGTAGCAAAATAGAATAATTAATTTATTGTGTCGAAGTAGAGGACGAGGCCTTCTTAACTACTTTGATAGCATTGCTTAAACTCACGTTTAAAGTATTTGGCGACCAGGCTATATTTGTATTCAGATAATCTCTTAAAAAATTAATTGGGATCATGACAGTTTCACCGACTAATTCAACAGGAGCAGACATTTCAATTAAATCATCATTGATAAATGCTATATTTTTGTCTATCTCAAATGTAACCGTCTGATCTCCTTGAATTAAGTCAAATTGTTTATCATTATCTGGACTCCAAACCATATCTAAGTCTAAAGCACCCATTAAATCCTGTACCGGAACTAAAGTAACTCCGTTTAACAAATATGGTTCTACACTAGGTTTTATGGTTGCTGTATCAACTATCAATTTTAGTGGCTTATCCGGTGTTGTGCCGAATAGCTCTTCTAGTTGGCCGCGAACATTACTGGTATTTTTCCTAATAATATTGCTTAAATCGAAAAATACGCTACCTTTAATTTCAGGGTACAACTCATTTAAAGCTATTTGTGTTGTAATTTCTTCAGCAACTGTGTTTTTATAAATCCCTTGACCAATATATAGATCTACGTCCGTATCTTTAACTTCGTCGGCCCACCATTCAACCAAAACTTCATAGCTAGCTGTTGGGTGATCTATTTCCCAATATAATTGCGGAACAACGTAGTCTATCCAGTCATTTTGGATCCATGCTCTTGTGTCTGCATAAACAGCGTAATATGAATTCCACCCGGATGTAGTTGCTGATCCAGTTGGGTCGCTAGTGCTATCCTTCCAAATGCCGATAGGACTTATGCCAAACTTTACATCCGGTTTAGTTGCTTTTATAACATTATGAATACGGCGAACCATGTCATTTACATTTTCCCGTCGAGCCTAACTGTTTCCAAAAATGACAAATTGCCCACCCAGTGTTGCACTCAGTATGTTGCTTATGTCCTGGCAAAACAGCCTTTAGGCCAACATGTGACACTCCAGACACAGTGAGCACTAGTTTGTGAG
>MDSO01000125.1_pt1 | contig 11856 bp, 5 predicted proteins | sample 1005691 | NCBI WGS metagenome assembly MDSO01 (sample SAMN05526595, study PRJNA338239) | gut metagenome | isolation source: stomach gut content | host: Acanthurus sohal | place: Saudi Arabia: Red Sea | collected 2011-04 | reverse complement strand
CAATTCTGGCATTTCAGAGGATATCATTATTACTCCTTTTCCTTCTTTCGCCAATTCCATAATTAACTGATATATTTCAAACTTCGCCCCAACATCTATCCCCCTGGTTGGTTCATCTAACAACAGTACATCCGGCTTCGTTAATAACCATCTACCCAATATTACCTTCTGCTGATTTCCCCCAGATAAAGTTTTTATCTTTGTTTGTTGGTTCGGTGTTTTAATTTTCATGGCCTTGATGGCCCAATCTGTATCAGCTTTCATTTTTTTGTTATCCAAAGAAATCTTAGCTTTCTTGTATTTTTTTAAGTTTGATATGACCGTATTTTCACGGATACTTAAAATTCCAAATATACCGGTAGCACGCCTTTCTTCGGTAATCAATGCAAAACCATTTTTAATGGCTTCCTTTGGGGTTTTATTAAAAATCTCTTCTCCCTTTAATTTTATGCTACCAGTAGATTTTGTCATATAACCAAATAAATTTTCAACCAATTCTGTTCTGCCAGAACCATCTAATCCGGATATGCCAAGAATTTCACCTTTGCGTAAATTGAAAGTAGCATCTATTAATTTTGTGTATTTGCCAGACATGTTCGATACTTCTAAAATTACGTCACTCGGTATATTTGTTTTTTCAGGAAATCTGTTCGTCAACTCTCGGCCGACCATTAATTTTATAATTTCATCCATAGTAATATCTTGAGAACTTTTTGTGCTAACCCAACCTCCGTCTCTCATAATTGTAATCTCATCACTAATTTTTAATATCTCTTCCATCTTGTGGCTTATGTAAATAATACCGCACCCTTTTTCTTTTAACATATTTATTATTTTAAATAATCGCTCAACCTCTTTTTCAGTCAAAGAAGACGTCGGCTCATCAAATACAATTATTTTTGAGTTATAAGACACAGCTTTGGCGATTTCCACCATCTGTCTCTGAGATACTGGCATTGTAGACATAATTCTTTTAGGATCTATATCAACTCCTATTAGATCAAACAATTCTTTAGATTTTTGATACATTTCTTTTTGATTAACCATTAAACCTTTGTAAGTTGGATATCTGCCGATCCACAAATTATCCATTACGCTTCGAGAGAGAGCTTGATTTAATTCTTGATGAACCATGGCCACACCGTTTTCTAAAGCTTCTTTAGAATTTTTAAAATTGATTTCCTGGCCATCCAAAATTATTTTTCCTTGATCGTGACGATAAATACCAAATAAGCATTTCATCAACGTAGATTTGCCGGCCCCATTTTCACCCATTAAAGCGTGTACCGTACCGGATTTTACGGACAACGAAACATTATTTAGCGCCTTAACGCCCGGAAATTGCTTAGTCATATTTTCCATTTGTAATAATATATTGCTCACGTAATCACTCCAATTTAAATTTAGTTTATTCTCTTTTGTATTTACTTTGGATAAGTTATAACACTCCAATTGAAATTTTATTCTTAGGTGTGTACCTTGGATAAGTTATAACCCTCCAATTGAAATTTTATCTTTTGTATGTACTTTGGATAAGTTATAATCCTCCAATTGAAATTTTATTCTTAGGTGTGTACCTTGGATAAGTTATAACCCTCCAATTGAAATTTTATTCTCTGGTATGTAACCATAGGCGAGAACTTAAGAATCTTAGTCACAAAATTACGAGGAAGCGGTATCCCCTCCGGTCTTCACAACATTGCAGGGAAGTGGCCCTGCTCCCCTTTTAGGGGAGCTGTCAGCGTAGCTGACTGAGGGGTTCTACAAGTTGTGTTTACTTCGCTTCAGTTCTTTGTCTCCTTTTCTTGCCCCTATCCTTTATATAGAAGATACTCTCTCTATAATGGCTCCACCCCCTCCCATACATGGGAACTTAAGAAAATTAACTTTTGGTGAAGCTTCGCCAAAAGATTCTTAAGTTCTTGGTTATGGGTGTGTACCTTGGATAAGTTATAACCCTCCAATTGAAATTTTATTCTTTGATGTGTACTTTGGATAAGTTTTAATTTCCTGAATATATACTATAAGGAACGCGAATTTTATCTACGGTTTCATCCACATTATAGCTGTCTGTATTAGCCATTAAATCTTCGCCATTTTTTATGTTTTCCGCTAATAAAACAACCGCACTGGCCATGGCTTGGGCGTCTTGCATAACCGTTCCCGTCATTTTTCCTTCTTTAATAAGTTGTTTGGCTGAATCAGTTGCGTCGACACCGTAAACCGGAATAGTTTTTCCAGAACCAGTATTAAAACCGACATTTTGCAATGATGAGATCGCTCCTTCGGCCATACCGTCGTTGTTAGCTATAACTAGTTCTATCATGTTATTATTGGCTTCCGAATATTCTGCCAAAATTACGTTCATATAATCTGTCGCTGCCTGAGCGGACCAGTTTCCACCTTGATCTACTAAATATTTAGAACTATTTTTAACATCGTAAAATTCTAATTCTGGTAGTCCGGCTGCTTTTAAAATAACATTTGAATCTTCTACTGAATATTTTGTTCGACCATCTGCCTCGACATTACCTTCTTGGCCTTTAAATAAAACGTAAGAAATTTTTCCGTCCTTGTTCAGGTCGACAGAATCGAAGTTGTCAACTAAATATTGGCCGATCATAGCCCCTTGTAATTGGCCCGCTTCAGAGGAGCTTGTTCCGATATATGCGGAATTATCGTAGCTCAAAATTACATCGTCTGTTACCTCACGGTTAAAGAATATTATCGGTAAATTCGCCGCCTTCGCTACGTCGGCGATGTCCATAGAAGATATTTCTACAGAATTTACTATTAAGAGATCGACCTGATTTGCTATGGCTGTGTTGATTTGATCCATTTGTGTAGCCTGGTTGCCGGCGGCATCATAGTTTTGGAAATCCATGCCTAAGTCGTTGAGCATATCATCCATGTTAGAGCGAACTGTAGATATGTAAATGTCGGAAAAATTATAATAAAATACCCCTACTTTTAATCCGCCTTCATTTGGATTCTCTTCCCCAGTTGAACATCCGGTAAATAGTCCGATAGCCATGGTTGTTATCAAGCTTGCTGTTAGTAATTTTTTCATGATAAAATCCCCCTTGGTTAGTTTTAATTAAAATTTTATTAAACTTATGTAACTCTTATCTTGTTATCTTTATGATATTCGTCATCAGTATAACACGAAAATTATAAAAAGTATACTTTAAAATAAAATAAATTTTAAAAAAAACGTTGACAATTTCAGGAAATTATAGTAAGATTTTTTCAAAAATATTATATATTCATGTAGGGGAAGTATAGGCTCAATTGAAACGTTTACATTTTAAATTGTATCAATGTACAATTTTAGATTCCGATTAACGCCGGAATCTTTTTTGCTTCTATAAAAATATTTCTGGCCCCTTTCTTAAATAAATTTAAAAAAAACGTTGACAATTTCAGGAAATTATAGTAAAATTTTTTCAAAAATATTATATATTCATGTAGGGGAAGTATAGGCTCAATTGAAACGTTTACATTCAAACTATATCAATGTACAATTTTAGATTCCGGTTAACTCCGAAATCTTTTTTTATGCTTCTGTAGAAATATTTCTGGCTCCTTTCTTATTTCAATATTTTATCCTCTATTCCTAAAAAAAGATATATTTAACCTACCCGATTCTTTTACCATTTGTACTGAAATTGAATAAAACAATAAATTCTAATATGCTCTTAATCCTAACATTAAAACTACCGCACAACTTATAAAAACGGATGCTCTAACATAATTTAAACCTTAAAATACCAAGTATATATATGTTTATAAGATACCTATCTTTCAACGATCAAAATTTACCATTCGCACGAAAATTGAATAAAACAATAAATTCTAATATGCTCTTAATCCTAAATTTAAAACTACCGCATAACTTATTAAAATGGATACTCTAACATAAAGGAGAAATATATATGTTTATTAGATCCCTATCTTTCAACGATGGCGATATCCTCAAAAATATTAGGTACAAAGCCCTTAAAAATAATCCCGAAGCTTTTGGTGCCTCCTATGAAGAAGAACAAAATTATGATACCCTAACATATTCTAATAGATTAAAAGACGAAAATAATTATTTTTTCGGCGCTTTCGAAAATAATGAAATTATTGGCCTTATTTGTCTATCCAAAAATACTCGATTAAAAACATCTCATCGATCTACTATCACCAGTTTTTATGTCGATCTAAACTATAGACGTATGGGAATAGGTAAACAATTATTATCCACTGTGTTGCAAAAAGCAGCCGATATTCAAATGATAGAACAAGTCGAATTATCCGTTGTCTCAATTCAATACCCTGCTATCTCTTTGTATATCTCAATGGGATTTGAAATCTATGGTACAGAATTTCATTCTCTAAAAATTGATTAAATCTACTATAACGAATATTATATGATGAAAAAGCTCCGATACCCACATTGTGAGCATAATCCAAACTAAGTAAAAAAAAAGCACAATCTATCGAAGTGGATAGTGTGCCTTTTTTATTATCTTATAACTGTTCGGTTAATGCAAGTAGTTGTTCAATTTTAGTTACTATGCGTTTTTGTTCTGTGATTGGCAGTAGAGGAAAATAGATATTCAAAATATCATCTCTTGAAATGCCTGGTATCATACTTTTCGCACTAGATTTTAATTTTTCTACACAAGATGATAAAAATAATTTCACATACCATAAAATAACCTATAAATACAATTATCTTTTTTTATAGAGATTAATATTAATTGGCTTTCTAACTATAATTAATATTATAATAACATATCCTAAAATTGCAAAAATAGAAGATTCTATCCCAAAATTACCTCCAGTAAGTAAGAGATTGTCTGTTTTTAGTAAAATTGAAAATATAGAATGTTCTGATAATACCTCTCCATTAAAAATATGTATTATATTACTTATCATAATAGTATTCCATAATGTATGCATTAATACACTGCCCCAAATAGAATTATTTTTATAAGCTACTACTGAAAACATTATTCCAACTAGCGTACCTGCCGAGATAAGTAATAAAACGCTACTAAATGTTATCTCATTCATGCTAAAAATGTGAGCTAAGCTAAAAATAAATGATGGAGCCACAATAGCAATGTACTTATTCCATTTTGCTTCTAAAAATTTCATCATATAGCCACGAAATAAAATTTCTTCTAATATACCTGCTTTTAATCCAAAAGAAAGAGCTATTACGATAATCATAAATATTTCTTCTATTGTCAGATTTTTATTAAATATAAACAGTCCTATTGTTGAAAAACTTATAATTACACCGCAAGGCAATAATGCTGAGCAACAAATATCACAAAAACTAAAATGTATTTTGTCTATTCTAAAATCAATCATTTGAGCTTTTAATATTTTTATAGTATATAATTTATACAAATAAAATGTTATTATAATAGTCATTAAACATTGAATACTTATATTAATAACCTTCAAATATTCAGCCATAAATTTTAATTTGCTTAATACAATATTACTAAATAAGAATGTAAATAATTCGCCTAAAATTAATATACAAAATAAGACTAAAATATGAATTATAATTTTGGTTATTTTCATATTTCTAATTTTTTCTTCCATATGTATTCTCCTTTGAGTTTTTGTATATTTATATTCTCAAATACACTTGGATATGCAAAAAATATATCTCTAACAACATATAAGTTAAGAATACCTTGATAGTGTACTGATGCGAAGTCAAATATTGGATCAAATTTGGGATTATGCGGGAAGTTTTGTAGAGGATAACACCTTAACAGTATAGTACATTCATATATTTATCAAGCAATGCTTCTAGCACCTTTTGGGCTAGTTCTGAGTATTTGGATAGATGGCCACTTTTCCGAACATTGTTAATTCGTTCTTTTTTGGTAAGTGGTGCGTTATCAAAAGCTATGTGGCAAATTAAATCAAAGTCATCAATATTCGTTTGATCAATAGACTCTTTTAAGGATTCAAGTAGTACGCCATTTTCTAGTAATTCGTCTATGATATCCTGCTTCTGGTCTGTAGCATTCCAAGCGGATAGAAAAACATTAAAATTAGCATATTGTCCTAAAATAATTTTTCTTGAATACTCTGTAATACTTTCTATAATCAACTTGCCGTCCTTATCATAATATTGAACACGCTCGTTAATTATATTAACATCAACTCCATGAACTCTAATTTTTTTATGAAATTCTTTTTCTTCCACTTCACATAATCCTAAAATTTCTTTTGCCTCATCATCTAATTTTTTATCTAACTCCTCCTCTAACAGATTATCCATATCTAATATCACTTCAGGCTCCCCATCAAAAGCCGGATCTGCAAATAATCTGCAAGCATTTCTAAAGTCCATAATAGTAAAATACTCTTTCCCATAATCCGGTCGAAGTCTTGTTCCTCGGCCAATTATTTGCTTAAACTCGGTCATAGAATTTATGTGGTTATCGAGCACAATAAGCTGGCAAGTTTTACAGTCTACGCCCGTAGTCATTAGTTTAGAGGTTGTAACAATAACCGGATATTGGCTCTCTTCATTTATAAAATAGTCCAGTTGAGCTTTGCCCTCTGCATTATCCCCAGTAATTCGCATAACATATTTTGCGTTTTCCTTCACAAGATCCGAGTTTTCATTGATCAGAGCTTGTCTCATCCTTTCGGCGTGATCAATATCCACACAAAAAACGATAGTTTTTGCAAAACGGTTTTTCTTTTTCAAGAAGTTAGTAATCCTTTTTGCTACTAATTGCGTTCTCTCATCAATTATTAAATTTTTGTCGTAATCTTTTATGTTATATTCTCGATCTTCAATGCTATCTCCATAAATATCTGTTTGTCCTACTGTCGGTCGCCAGCCTTCTAAATCTTTGTCAAGCCCTATTCTAACAACTTTATAAGGGGCGAGAAAGCCATCATCAATACCTTGTTTTAAGCTGTAAACGTAAATAGGTTTGCCAAAATAAGAAATATTCGAAATCTCCTTAGACTCTTTAGGCGTAGCCGTAAGTCCTATCTGTGTAGCATTGCTAAAATATTTTAAAATTTTTCTCCATTGAGAATCCTCTTTAGCCGAACCACGATGACACTCATCAATAACTATTAGGTCAAAAAAATCTGGCTTAAAAATTCTAAATGGTTCTTCATTTTCCTCGCCGGCCAGTTGCTGATATAGAGATAAGTACAATTCATAGGAACTATCAAGACGCTTACCTTCGATTTTTGTCATCACTTTTGCAAAAGGTTTAAAATCTTGTTGCATAGTTTGGTCCACTAGGATATTTCTATCAGCTAAAAAAAGTATTTTTTTCTTATGTTTAGCTTTCCATAACCTATGAATAATCTGAAATGCTGTATAAGTTTTACCGGTTCCCGTAGCCATAACAAGAAGCAATCTATCCTGGCCTTTAGCAATAGCTTTGATAGTTCGATTTATGGCTATTCGTTGGTAGTAACGAGGAGTTTTGTCACCAGTTTGAAAATAGTATGGCTCAAGAATCAGCGCCTTTTGTTCTGTCGTTATATTTTCGGCTACAAGGTATCTGTCCCATAACATTTTGGGTGTCGGAAATTCATCAAGAGAAAGCTCTTTTTCAACTCCTAATATTTTATCATGTTCTAAAAATCCATCGCCATTAGAACTATAAACAAAAGGTATATCAAGTATTTCGGCATATTCAAGTGCTTGTTGCATACCCGATCCAATAGAATGTTTGTTAGCCTTCGCTTCGATGATAGCAATAGGTATATTCGGCTTATAATGTAGTAAATAATCTGTTCGCTTACCTTTGGCCCTAGCTACTTTATCCGAACGAACTATTATTCGACCATCAGTAAAATAATATTCTAGTTTCATTTGATTTTTATTCCACCCTGACCGTTCTATTGCAGGAGTAATAAATTTGTCTTTTATATCAGCTTCTGTCATTTGATTTTTTGTCATTAAAAATAACCCCCTCTTAAATAAAAATAAACTTGAACAAAGTTTATGCATCAGGTAATATTTTTATGACCCTCCTAAAAATGTACATAACAATTATAATTTATATTACAGTATAAAACAATTTACTACATATATTATACTAATTAATTTCGCAAAAACGAAAATTATAATCGGTTATAAACACATTTGGCTAATTTTTTATTATAAAGTGTAATTGTTAAATTAATAAAGAATAAAATTTTTGATATTGTTTTTGGTAGAATGATAACAGTTAATGCATAAAAAAATAAGTCCGCCGAAATAAATCAGCTTGCTTTTTACAAAAAAACCACTCTGTCAACAGAGTGGTGGTTGTATGTTTCCCACCTCGACTATGGATAGTTTATTATCCATAAGGAGGTGACTGTGATGCATGAATATGAAATCATAGTACTGTGCATATTTTTGATCACAGCAATAGTTATAGTTATAACTTTGAAAAAATAATCAATTATAAGTATAACCAAAAACAATCGGTTATAAACACATTTTTAAACTTTTTTTATAAAACATAATTGTTAAACAAAAAAAGAATAAAAATACCTAATTTTACCGCTTGTATTACATACTGTATGCATGTTATAATATTTTCGTTATTACTTGTGGCGAAATAATAACAATTAATGCATAAAAAAGTAAGTCCGCCGAAATAAATCAACTTGCTTTTTACAAAAAAACCACTCTTCAACAGAGTGGTGGTTGTGTGTTTCCCACCTCGGCTATGGATAGTTTAGTGTCCATAAAAGGAGGTGACTGCGATGCATGAATATGAATATCTTATCGTAATAGTTGCGATGTTTTTAGTCGTAGTATTATTTTTATATAAAAAATAATGATTTTTCTTAATTGAAATTTAAAATGTTAATTAAATTATATTAAGACATATTCTATTCGTAGCCTGACTAAAGGGCCTACGAGGTCCGAAACCAAAAACACTAAGGAGAGCATCTCAAGTGCTCTCTAATATATATAATATCTAAAGTATAACAAAAAAAGTTGTCAAAAAAACATCTTTTTGAATTATAATTTATTCTCAGTTACGATGCCCAAACTATAATAATGAAAACATCTTGCGAACTGCAGCTCTGGATTATAACTCACGTTATACTCTAAACTATATATCATAGGAAAGTGCCTTCTTTTAGGAAGGTGCTTTCCTTTTTGTGCTTAGCCACATTTAAAGTATAACCAAAAACAATCGGTTATAAACACATTTTTAAACTTTTTTTATAAAGTTTAATTGTTAACCAAATAAAGAATAAAAATACCTAAATTTACTACAGCCGTCCCTTTTAAGGAGAGGTGGCACGATAGTGCCGGAGGGATTCTTATCTAACACTACATAATATTTTTGTTATTACTTTTGGCGAAATAATAACAATTAATGCATAAAAAAGTAAGTCCGCCGAAATAAATCAGCTTGCTTTTTACAAAAAAACCACTCTGTCAATAGAGTGGTTTTTGTGTGTTCCTCACCTCGGCTATGGATAGCTTATTGTCCATAATAAGGAGGTATCTACGATGCATGAATATGATATCATCGTACTGTGTATGTTTTCCAATAAAAGTATAACCAAAAATAATCACTTATAAACACATTTTTAAACTTTTTTTATAAAACATAATTGTTAAATAAACAAAGAATAAAAATACCTAAACTTACCACTTGTATTATATATTGTACATATATTATAATATTTTCGTTATTACTTGTGGCGAAATAATAACAATTAATGCATAAAAAAGTAAGTCCGCCGAAATAAATCAACTTGCTTTTTACAAAAAAACCACTCTTCAACAGAGTGGTGGTTGTGTGTTACCCACCTCGGCTATGGATAGTTTATTGTCCATAGAAAGGAGGTGACTGCGATGCATAAATATTATCTTGAAATTATGGTATTCGCAATGTTTCTAGTAACAGTGCTAATATTAAATCAAAATTAAAAAAAAATATTTTATTTATAAAATTTTAAAACAGAAAGTTTAGAACATTATTTTAAGACATATTTTATTCGTAGCCTGACTAAAGGGCCCACGAGGTCCGAAACCAAAAACACTAAGGAGAGCATCTCAATTGCTCTCTAATATATATAGTATTCCGAGTATAACAAAAAAGTTGTACGAAAAACATCTTTTTGAATTATAATTTATCCTCAGTTACGATGCCCAAACTATAATAATGAAAACATCTTACGAACTGCAGCTCTGAATTATAACTCACGTTATACTCTAAACTATATATCAAAGGAAGGTGCCTTCTCTTCGGAAGGTGCTTTCCTTTTTTTGTGCTTAGCCACATTTAAAGTATAACCAAAAACAATCGGTTATAAACACATTTTTAAACTTTTTTTATAAAGCATAATTATTAAACAAATATTATATATCATAGGAAGGTGCCTTCTTTTCGGAAGGTGCCTTCTTTTCGAAAGGTGCCTTCTTTTCGGAAGGTGCTTTCCTTTTTGTGCTTAGCCACATTTAATTACTCCATCCGTCCGCTTCGCTGCCACCTTCCTCTCGAGAAAGGCTTATTCCATAATCGGTTATAAACACATTTGGCCAATTTCTTATTATAAAGCGTAATTATTAAATTAATAAAGAATAAAAATACCTAAACTTACCATTTGTATATACATTGTACATATGTTATAATATTTTCGTTATTGCTTGTGGCGAAATAATAACAATTAATGCATAAAAAAGTAAGTCCGCCGAAATAAATCAACTTGCTTTTTACAAAAAAAACCACTCTTCAACAGAGTGGTGGTTGTGTGTTACCCACCTCGGCTATGGATAGTTTATTGTCCATAGAAAGGAGGTGACTGCGATGCAGGAATATTGGCGATATTTTTAGTCGTAGTATTATTTTTATATAAAAAATAATGATTTTTTTTAATTGAAATTTAAAATGTTAATTAAATTATATTAAGACATATTCTATTCGTAGCCTGACTAAAGGGCCTACGAGGTCCGAAACCAAAAACACTAAGGAGAGCATCTCAAGTGCTCTCTAATATATATAATATCTAAAGTATAACAAAAAAAGTTGTCAAAAAAACATCTTTTTGAATTATAATTTATTCTCAGTTACGATGCCCAAACTATAATAATGAAAACATCTTGCGAACTGCAGCTCTGGATTATAACTCACGTTATACTCTAAACTATATATCATAGGAAAGTGCCTTCTTTTAGGAAGGTGCTTTCCTTTTTGTGCTTAGCCACATTTAAAGTATAACCAAAAACAATCGGTTATAAACACATTTTTAAACTTTTTTTATAAAGTTTAATTGTTAACCAAATAAAGAATAAAAATACCTAAATTTACTACAGCCGTCCCTTTTAAGGAGAGGTGGCACGATAGTGCCGGAGGGATTCTTATCTAACACTACATAATATTTTTGTTATTACTTTTGGCGAAATAATAACAATTAATGCATAAAAAAGTAAGTCCGCCGAAATAAATCAGCTTGCTTTTTACAAAAAAACCACTCTGTCAATAGAGTGGTTTTTGTGTGTTCCTCACCTCGGCTATGGATAGCTTATTGTCCATAATAAGGAGGTATCTACGATGCATGAATATGATATCATCGTACTGTGTATGTTTTCCAATAAAAGTATAACCAAAAATAATCACTTATAAACACATTTTTAAACTTTTTTTATAAAACATAATTGTTAAATAAACAAAGAATAAAAATACCTAAACTTACCACTTGTATTATATATTGTACATATATTATAATATTTTCGTTATTACTTGTGGCGAAATAATAACAATTAATGCATAAAAAAGTAAGTCCGCCGAAATAAATCAACTTGCTTTTTACAAAAAAACCACTCTTCAACAGAGTGGTGGTTGTGTG
>MDSO01000124.1_pt1 | contig 12166 bp, 10 predicted proteins | sample 1005691 | NCBI WGS metagenome assembly MDSO01 (sample SAMN05526595, study PRJNA338239) | gut metagenome | isolation source: stomach gut content | host: Acanthurus sohal | place: Saudi Arabia: Red Sea | collected 2011-04 | reverse complement strand
AAAAATTAAAGGATTATGATCTACTCTTGTCATTTAATAATAGCTCTCGGCGACAGCTTCCATAGGAAACAAAATTGCGGGGAAGCGGTACCTCCTCCGTCTTCACAACATTGCGGAGAAGCGGTGACCCCTCCGTTTTCACAACATTGCGGGGAAGTGGCCCTGCTCCCCTTCCAGGGGAGCTGTCAGCGCAGCTGACTTAGGGGTCATACAAGTTGTGTTTGCTTTGTTTTAATTTTTTACGGAGTGTGCTCCTTCGATTAATTTTCTTAAATTCTCGGCTATGGGGGTCGGGGGCATAGGCGGGAACTTAAGAATCTTAGTCACAAAATTTGTGGGGAAGCGGTGCCCCTCTTCGTCTTCACAACATTGCGGAGAAGCGGTGCCCCTCTTCGTCTTCACAACATTGCGGAGAAGCGGTACTCCCTCCGTCTTCACAACATTGCGGGGAAGCGGTGCCTCCCTCCGGGAGGGAGGTGTCAGCGTAATAGCCTCCTTCTCCGAGGGAGGTGTCACGCAGTGACGGAGGGAGTTGGAGGGAGAAAGCGGCCTTTAAGTTTTCACTAGTTTCAAGGGAAGTGGTCCTGCTCCCCTTCCAGCGCAGCTGGCTGAGGGGTCATACAAGTTGTGTTTGCTTCGTTTTAATTTTTTACGGAGTGTGCTCTTTCGATTAATTTTCTTAAATTCCCGGCTATGGGGGTCGGGGGGGGAGAAAGCGAGCATACAAGATTTTATGGCTTTCAAGTAAATTGTAATTTTTGCAAGTTTGCATTATTTTTATGTCATTCGAAATTTAATACAATATCCTATAAAAATATAAAAAATACTTGATAACTAGAAGTGTACTAGCTATAATGGTATATTGGTGTACAAAGTAAAGGAGAATAATATGAAAACTTTAATTCGTCATGAATTTGATTTAATAAAACTAATGTTTTGGCTGACTTTATGCGTACTTGCAACTTTCGGCCTACAAGCGAGTAATATTTATATAGCATTGAAGAATAGTTATTTAGAAAATATAATATGGGAGCCAGACATTCAGAATAATTTATTAAGGATATTAACTAATAATGGAGCAATGGCATTGGTTATAATGATAATGGTATATGTACAATTTAAGGAGATCAAAGGAGAAAATGTATCTGAATTTATATTATCATTACCGTTTACCTCTAAGGATATACTGGTGGCCAAAATAGTAGCTGGCTTATCATTAATAATGTTTGCTGGAATAGGAATTGGAATAATATTTTTAGTGGTCAATATGGCTGCAATAGAATTGATAGAAAATATGAGAATGTTAATGCCATCCGGACATCTGTTTACAGAAACGTATACAAATTTCTCAATAATAGTTATTACAATCAGATATATTTTAGAAATGGTATTAATATATTCATTTTTGGTGATGGGTCAATTTTTAATAAAAAAAGCAGGACTGTCTGTGACATTTATGATCGGCGGAGTATTATCAATACTGTATGTATTGATAATTGTATCGCATATGCTCTATGTAAATCTGATAAATCCAGGGGTATTGCCTAGTACAGTTGAAGCTGTACGAAAAATTTTTGATGCAATAGGTGAAATAGGTCAGATGATAGGTAATGTATATTTTATGGATACACCGAAAGAATATTTAGCTTATAGTATAAATGAAATAACGTATTATTATACAGTCTATCCGCAAAAGTTAGGATGGGCAACGATAGCTAGTGTAAGCACAATAGGATTATTTTTTAGTATATCGATGTATTTGGTAGACAAAGTAGGATTTACTAGGATTCAATATTTTACGATATCAAAGACATGGGATAAAGTGATTGTAATTTGGTGTGGATTATGTTGTGGATTATTCCAATATTTTTATACTGTAATAGTTATAGGTGGCCGATTTGATCTACTAGACATGATATCAGCATTGATATGGGCAGGATTAGGAATGATTATAATGAGATTGATAGTCAAAAGAAGTGTAATAGGAGGAGAATAACATTAATTGGTTTGAGTGCAGAGGTGATGATAAGCAAATAGTTAGAGATATAGATATTCGGCATAAATAGATGTTGGATATCTCTTTTTATTATCAATTAGTAAAATAAAAAATATAAAAATATAAAAAAACACTTGACAACTACAACTGTATTAGTTATAATAGTATTGTTAGCACGCAAAGTCAAATTTTATGATTGATGCAAAAAAAATGAAAGAAAGGAGCAGCATAATGGTTGCAATAGATATACAGGATAAAAGGCCAATATATATGCAATTAGTAGAAGGAATAAAAGAACGAGTATTAAAAGGTTTTTTTCAGCCAGGAGATCAACTCCATTCTGTAAAAGAATTGGCAAGCGAGTTGGTAATGAAAGCTTATAAAGAGTTAGAAAGACAAAGTGTAATTAATATATCGACTATAGGACGAGGAAAGTACATATTTGTGAATGATGTATTAGGAACTAGAATAGATGAATTAAAGAGAGAAGAGTTTGTGAATTTACGTAAGCGAATAGCATTTTCAAAGTAGGATTTTTTAGAAAACAATATAAAAAAGGAGATGGAGCTTGTGGTTATAGAAGTAGTTAATGCGAAAAAAGTATATGGTAGTATTACGGCGTTGGAGGATATTTCGTTTAAGGTAGAAAAAGGAACGATACATGGATTAATTGGCCTAAATGGATCTGGCAAGACAACATTAATAAAAGCGTTAGTAGGTGTACATAAGCTAGATGGTGGTTATGTAAAGATATTAGGCGAAGAAGTATTTGAAAACCGAGATATAAAAAGGAAAATAGGCTATGTAGCGGATAGAAATAGATTTTTTAAATCGTACACAGTAAATAGAATTATTAATTTTTATGCAAACATCTATCCGGATTTTGACATTAAAAAATTTGATGAATACAATAGTCGAATGAAGTTACCAAAGGATAGGAAAATAAGTGCATTATCAAAAGGTATGCAAATGAAATTATCTATTATGTTAAATCTTTCAAGGAATCCAGAAGTTTTAATTTTGGATGAGCCGACTTCAGGGTTAGATGTTATAACTAAAAAGGATATTTTTAAGTTTATAATATCGGCTGTAGAACAGAGTGGAGTAACTGTATTGATAAGTTCACATCAACTGCATGAATTAGAAAAGCTTTGCGACGATATAACAATGATTTGTCAGGGGAAAATGGATACTCAACAAACAATGAATCAGATTAGAGAGAATCTTAAAAAAATCCAGGTTGCTTTCAACTCAAATGATGTTGTTATTGAAAAGGATGAAGCAATTTTAAAAGTGACCAAAATTGGTAGTATATATTATATCTTAACTAACAATATAGAAGAGACGACGAAGAAGTTGACGGAATTGGGTGCTACCTTAATAGAAGAATTAAATATGACGGTAGAAGAAATATTTATTGATATCAATGAAAATGAAGAAGAAAATGTATAGATAAGTTAAACAAAAAAATAGTAAAGGAGTATAAATATGAAAAATTTAATTTATCATGAATTAGATTTAATTAAATTATTGATTTGTGCAACTATGTGTACCTTGTTTTTGTCTAGCATAAAGGCGATAGATGTTTATGTAAATTTGAAAGACCAATATATATATAATGTAATAGATTATCCACTACTGACTCAGAATTTTGTAAGAGTTTTAAATTCAGAAAAAATAACAATGGTTATTATGATTGCACTAATGGTATGCATTCAATTTAAGGAAGTAAAGCAAGATAGAGTATCTGAATTTGTATTATCACTACCGTTTTCGTCGAAGGATATATTGTGGGCCAAGATTATTGCTGGACTATCCATGATCTTATTATATAGTATAGGGATTGGGATAGTATTTGTAATAGTAGCGATAGCTTCAACAGGAATTATGGAAAATATAAGTATGTTGTTGCCATCCGGACATTTGTTTGCAGAAACGCATACAACTTTTTCAATAATAGTGCTTACAATAAGAGGTATGTTAGAGCTGATATTAATATATTCGGTTTTAGTTATGGGTCAGTTTTTATTTAGACGGGCAGGAATGGCTGTAATTTTTACGTTGGTCGGAGCATTGTCGATACCATATATGTCTACGTTTATAACGACGACTGATTTTTTCAGCGAAACTTTTAATGAATTTATGTGGGAACTTGGATATAGGGTTATGGATGTATATTTTTTGGGTAGCACTAGAGAATTTGTAACTTATAGTATAAATGATATACCATTTTATTATGTAATGTATCCGCAAAAATTCGGATGGGATACGATAGCGTCGATAAGTACAATAGTATTATTTTTTAGCATGGCGATGTTGCTTGTAGAAAAAGTAGGATTTAATCGAATTAAATACTTTACAATATCCAAGATAGCAGATAAAGTACTAGTCGTTTACTTTGGGATTTGCTGTGGAATAGTTCAGTATTACTATGTAGTATTAATTTCGGCCAAACGATTTAACTTCATTGATACGGTAGCCGCACTAGTCTGGACAGGATTAGGAATGATGATCATGAATAAGATAATAAAAAGGAGTTTAGAAGGAGAGGTATAACCATGCAGAAAACGAAAAAGTGGATAATATTTTTTAGTGCAGTGGCGATCGTATCACTTGGAATAGTATTGATTGGAATGTTAAAAGAAGAACCGAAGCCACAGGGTAATTTGAATTTTATAGGGACTGAGTTTAATTATGATAAAATACTTGGACTGGAAGAAGATATACTTAATGAATATACTGGTAAAAATTCAACGAACACAATAAAAGGTGAAGGAGGTGAAGAAGGAGTTTTGTCCGATGTATTGAAGAAGTTTGATGAATATAATAGTAATAGTAAAGATACAAAAATGGAAATAAAAAGCGGACTTTTATCCTTGGATATACCGAAAAATGATATAGAAATGTTTGAACAAATCGAAGCAGAATTTGGTATATCGGCCGAAATGCCATATTATATAGCCGATACAGAGAGGGGCCGAATACAAGTGTTTGATATTGTGAATGATTTTTCAGCCACTCTAGATCGGTTAGAATGGAATCCGGATACGCAGAGTACGATTAGAGTTGGAGAATTAGAAGATCAGGAATATATAAAACTTGTAATAGAGTATGATTTGATAGATGATGAGTTAAGCCGATTGAACGAAAAGCTGATGCTTAATAATTTTGCGTTAGAGTCGGCCCAAAGTTACGGGGAAAGAAAAAGATTGCAGTATGTTGAAATTATAAGTGATAAGAATTTCTATATAGATATAGTCATGGATAAAAATGGTGTTTGCCAAGTTGGTGTATTAGCTAATGCTTTAGAAGGAGCCAAATTATCTGACTTAGAAGAAGAGGTGATGAGAACATTTTTGTTAGAATTGAAAATGAATGAAGACGAAATCAATGAATGTATCCTAATTGTTAATGAGGCGTTAGCATCTGAGTCAAAACTAAAAGGTAGTATTGGAAATTTTGATTACTCAGTAATTTTAGGTGACAGAGAGGATGGATATGGAGAAGAGGAGGTTTGGCGTGACCACAGAAAGTCTGTAAGCTCTTTTAAATTTGAAGTATTTCCGAAAAAATAGATTGTTAAAAAATATAGATGTTTAGCATAAATAAATGCTGAGCATCTTTTTTTATGCAATATTTAGACAAATATTAATAAAAAATATATTAAATAAGTATTGACAAAATTGTTTGTATTTGATACAATAGCTGTATTAGAATATTTAATACAATTAAACATAAAAATCAAATAAGGGGGAATAAGTATAATGGCAGCTATAGAAATAAAAAATGCGACAAAATATTATGGAAAGTTTAAAGCGATAGATAATATTTCAATGAAAGTAGAAAAAGGAACTGTACATGGATTAATCGGAGTAAATGGATCCGGAAAAACGACATTGATAAAAGCCTTAGTAGGAATACATGAATTAAGTTCTGGAGAGATAAAAGTTCTTGGTAGAGACGTGTTCGATGATATGGTTACAAAGTCCAAGATAGGATATGTAGCAGATAGGAATAGATTTTTTAAATATTACAAAGTAAAAGATTTGGTAAAATTTTATTCAGAAGTTTATCCGAAATTTAGTTATGACAAGTTCAATGAATATAATGAGAGGATGAAAATTTTAGGGGCAAGAAGAATAAATGGTTTATCAAAAGGAATGCAGATGAAGTTATCTATTATGTTAAATTTGGCTAGAAATTCTGAGATTTTAGTTTTGGACGAGCCTACATCTGGATTAGATGTTATCGCAAAAGCTGAGGTACTAGGGTTTATAATGGATGAAGTAAGAGCTAGAGAATTGACAGTACTTATATCCTCACATCATTTAGATGAATTAGAAAAAGTTTGTGATGATATGACAATGATTAGCGAAGGCAAGATGAGCCAACAAAATAAAATCGATCAGATTAAGCAAGAATTGGATAAATTACAAGTTGTATTTTCTCATCAAGTGGATATTAACAGAGTTAGATCCCAAGTTCCGGCTATAGATGTTCAGCAAAATGGGAATGTATATTATATAGTTACAAGTGATACGCCAAAAAGTATAGAACAGATTAAAAAAATTGGGGCATTTATGATAGAGAAAGTGCCGATAAGTGTGGAAGAAGTATTTGTTTATTTAAATAGAGTGTAAAAATAAATTAAAGAGATATTAAAATAATATAGGGGGAAAAAATGAAAACATTGTTTAAACATGAATTTAGAATATTGTTTAAAATTTTAATGATATTTATAGCTTTTGCTGTAGGTGCCGGAATTTTGATGCTAAATGTTAATAGAAGGTTTCTTATAAATTGCGATATTGGGATTTTAGAAGAACCAAATTTGCATTATCATTTTTACGAAATATTGAAAAATATTCAATTTGTTATTGTAATTCCAATAATGATCATGGTTTATTGTCAATTTAGAGAAGTGAAAGACGCTAATGTATCCGAGTTTATATTATCATTGCCGTTTAGTGCAAAAAAGATTAGTATAGTAAAAATAATATCTGGATTAACAATTTTATTAATCAATGGAGTTATAGTTGCATTTATTTTTATCGGAATAAATACAGCGGTGGAGCCTCAATTGATGAGGGTTAGAGCTATTTTACCAGTTGGAGAAAGTTTAACAGAGCATTATACAAATTTTACGATATTTTCTCTGGTTGTTAAATATACTATGGATATGATTTTTATGTATTTAATGTTTGTATTAGGACAATTTTTAGTTAAAAAAGTTTCGCATGCAATAATATTAACGTTAATGGGTATTATAGCGATACCGTATATAATATATCCGTTTGTAATTTTATATGGAAGTATAGTATCAACAAAAATAAATGAACTAATAAAAATAACTTGCTTAAAAATTCAGCCATTAATGGTAACGGCTAATGATATAGACGGAAGTGTATATAAACAAAAAATATATTCTTATAATATAGGACAGGCTGATATAATATTGGTAGCTATATGTGTAATCGTGCTAATTTTAATAATATTCTTAGTAAAAGAAGTTGGATTTGTAAGATTTAAGAATTTTACATGTAGCGAAATTCTGGATAAGGTATTAATAGCAGTAGCGGGGATTTGTTCAGGATTTATTCCATTTTATTATGTATTTGTATTTGGAGGTAGACTGGGAGTATATAGTATAATTATATTTGGAATAGTGACAGGAATATTAGGTAGTATAGCTATGAGTAAAATAATAGAAAGAAATGTAGAAGCAGAAAGTTAAAAAATAAAATATAGAAAGGATAAAAATATGAAAGCGTTAATAAAACATGAGTGTAATAATTTAAGTATGTTTTTTGTAACATTTATTGTTTTGGGTTGTTTAACCGGCTTAAAAGCATTACAACGGATGCAGGATTTTCAAGTAAATTATTTAGATGGTATATTAGATGAGCCAGAATTTCAGCGACACTTTGGTAATTTATTAAGAGAAATGCAATTTATTATAATAATACCGATAATAATTATGGTGTATTTTCAATTTAAAGAAGTGAAAGATGCCAATGTATCGGATTTTATATTATCATTACCATTTACGGCGAAAAAAATAATAATATCAAAAATGTTAATAGGCATAAGTATATTAATATTAAATGGAGTAGTGATAGGTTTATTTTTTGTAGGTATAAATATACATTCTGCGCCGATGTTAGAACACGTGAGAGCGATATCACCAGTGGGCAAAATATTTGAAGGATATACAGATTTTTCGATGTTAGCAATGACAATAAAATATATATTAGATATGATATTTATATACTTAGTATTTGTAGTAGGCCAGTTTCTAGTAAAAAAATTAGGAGCCGGAATAGTATTAACTTGTATGGGTATGATAGCAGTACCTTATTTAGGTGTACCTTTAGTATATATGGCAGGGCTTTTTGGAGTTATTGACAGACTAACTAATATATTCTTTTTAGGTGACATGTCGACTGTAATGTCCATACAAAATAGTCAAGGTGAATTATTACGGGCAAGGATGTACGATTATAATGTTGGTATAAATGATTTATTAATAACAGGGTTGTGTGTATTAACTGTTATGTTAATACTGTATTTAGTTAATAAAGTAGGTTTTACTAGATTTATGTATTTCACATGTTCTAAGACAATAGACAAGATCTTGATAATAGCAACGGGAATTTGTTCAAGTGTATTACCATTTTATTATTATTACTGGGGTGGAAGAGGTTTTATTGTGGCGTTATTACTTCCAGTAGGCTTAATATTGGGCATAATAGGTATGCTAATTATGTCAAGAATAATACAAAAAGATTTAGATACCGAAAAATAAAAATAAATGTCCTTTACATAAAAATGTAGAGGATTTTTTTGTGAAAAAAAGTTAAACACATAGTTAACAATAAGGAGATACGTAAATGAAAAAGGCATTAATAATTTGTTTATGCATAGGTGGTTGTGCTTATTTATATTTGAATTTTAGTAAAGAACCGGAAAAGGCTCAGATAACACAAAATGAATATATACATGAAAAAATAGACGAAGTTCAATATTTAAAGACAGAAATAGAAGATGATGACGATTGGCAATTAAGGTTAATAAATGCGAAAAATCCAGTGCCACAAGAATATACGTTAGAAGTTGCAATATTAAAAAATGGTAACAAAGTAGATGAAAGGATATATCCGTTTTTAAAAGAAATGTTTGATGATGCAAGAGCAGCTGGAATGTATCCGGTTGTAACTAGTGGATATAGAACGAATGCGGAGCAAAAAAAATTATATGATGACAAAATAGAAGAGTATTTATTAGAGGGATATAGCGAGATTGAAGCGATAAAATTGACGGAAAAATTTTTGGCCAATCCAGGTACGAGTGAACATGAGATGGCTATAGCTGTCGATATCGTCGGAGATTGGATGAAATCCTCTAGTGCTGAGGTATATGACTGGCTTAAATCTCATGCTCATGAATATGGATTTATATTACGATATCCGGAAAATAAAAATCATATCACAGGGATAAATTATGAGCCTTGGCATTATAGATTTGTTGGCGTAGACGCTGCTAAAGAAATTTATGAACAAAATATTACCTTAGAAGAGTTTTGTCAATTGAAAGGGGAAAAATATTAAATAAAAAATTTGCAAAATGTGTTTATAAGCGATTGTTTTTGGTTATACTTTAAATGTAGCTAAGAACAAAAAGGAAAGTAACCTCCTAAAAGAAGGTACCTTCCTATAATATACAATATTTATTTAGAGTATAGCGTGAGTTATAATCCAGAGCTGCAGTTCATAAGATGTTTTCATTATTATATTGTTTGGTCATCGTAACTGAGGGTAAACTATAATTCAAAGAGATGTTTTTTTGACAACTTTTTTGTTATACTCTAGATATTATATATATTAGAGAACACAGGGTATGTTCTCCTTAGTGTTTTTGGTTTCGAGCCTCGTAGGCCCTTGGTCAGGCTACGAATAAAATATTTTTTAGAAATAATTTTCTTAAACTTTTTATTTTTCAAACAAAATACTTTTTAGTTTTGATTTAATACTAGCACTGTTATTAAAAACATTGCAAATATTATAATTTCATGATAATATTTATGCATCGCAGTCACCTCCTCTTAATGGACGATAAACTATCCATAGCCGAGGTGGAAAACACACAACCACCACTCTGTTGAAAGAGTGGTTTTTTCGTAAAAAGCAAGCTAATTTATTTCGGCGGACTTACTTTTTTATGCATGAATTGTTATTATTCCACCAAAATAATAACAAAAATATTATAATATATACATAGAGTGTAATACTAGTGGTAAATTTAGGTATTTTTATTTTTTATTAATATTATATATAAGCCATGGCATTATATATTTATTGCCCTGGTGCTACTAAAGAAATTTATGAATAAAATATTACCTTAGAAGAGTTTTGTCAATAAAAAGGAAAAAAAGTGGAATTATTAAATAAAAAGGTAAAATTTGAATATTTACTATACAAAGAAAAAATGTTATAATTTAGTGTATTTTATGTTTCAGACTTAAATACATAGTTAAACATAAGGAGATATATAAATGAAAAAAGCATTAATAATTTGTTTATGCCTAGGTGGTCTTAGTTATGTATCCTGGAATTTAAGCAAAGAACCAGAAAAAGTTCAAACAGTACAGGTTGAATATATAAATAAAGAAACAGGAGAAATTCAATATCTAGATGAAAAAACAGGAGAAGTTAAATATTTAGAGACAGACGCAAAAGAAATTAAACACATAAAAAAAGATGCTGAACCTATTAAATTTGAATATCTAAATCAAGAGACAGGAGAAGTCCATATACTGGATGTTGTGTCTATAGATCAAGAAACAGGAGAAATTCAATATCTAGATGAAAAAACAGGAGAAGTTCAATATTTAACGACAAACTCAAAAGAAATTTCTCATATAAAAATAGAAATAGAAGATGCTGAGCCTATTAAAACAGAAATAGAAGATGCTGAGCCTATTAAAACAAAAATAGAAGATGTTGAACCGATTAAAACAGAAATAGAAGATGCTGAGCCTATTAAAACAAAAATAGAAGATGCTGAGCCTATTAAAACAAAAATAGAAGATGTTGAACCGATTAAAACAGAAATAGAAGATGCTGAGCCTATTAAAACAAAAATAGAAGATGTTGAGTTTTTTAAAATAGAAATAAAAGATGCTGGGCTTATTAAAACAGAAGTAGAAGATATTGGGCTTATTAAAACAGAAGTAGAAGATGCTGGGCTTATTAAAACAGAAGTAGAAGATGCTGGGCTTATTAAAACAGAAATAGATGAAGATTGGAAATTAATATTAATAAATGCGAAAAATCCAGTACCAGAAGAATATACCTTAGAACTTGTAACGTTAAGTAACGGTAACAAAGTCGATCACAGAATATACCCATTTTTACAAGAAATGTTTGATGATGCAAGAGCAGATGGAATATCACCGGTTGTAAATAGTGGATACAGAACGAATGCAGATCAACAAAAAATATATGACGATCGAATAAAACAGCTGCTTACAGCCAAAAGCCTGAACAGCAGCTACCTGTCAGGTATTCTGGGTTTCTATTTTACTCTAATGTACCTCATATAATTCATCCTTTTTCTACAGCTGAACTACAAAAAAAGGCAAAAATGTTTATGAATTTGCAAGACTATATGGACCCGAGTACCTACTCGGTTTTATGTTTTATATCAAACAGATATGATAAATAAGCAGCTGTGAGGGGAATACTGGGTCTGTCATTCCCGTTGTTATTAGCCTGCAGAGTTAATGGGTAATGGACTTATGGAGTTGTTAATGGGTCGTATACTATGCTGTTTAAAGTTGGGAAGGTCCATACATGTAAATAAATGTGTTCATCTCCTGAGAAATACAAGCCGCAACATGCGCGAGGAACTGCAAAGGAGGTTTCATTTTCGGTAACGCAAAGTACTTTAACGAATTACTGTCCTCAATAAGTAACGCTGTAACGAAACACATTAATTCTCGATGGCTGTAATATTGAAATGTCATGTTCAATGTTAATGTTAACCTTTCTTTTTCAAAAGCAGCACTGTCCAACACTGCAAGTGATAAGACTCAAAAGTACCGTGCAATGTAACAAGTACATCTTCACATTTACCCATTAGCTACAACACAATATATATATATATATAAAT
>MDSO01000123.1_pt1 | contig 12316 bp, 11 predicted proteins | sample 1005691 | NCBI WGS metagenome assembly MDSO01 (sample SAMN05526595, study PRJNA338239) | gut metagenome | isolation source: stomach gut content | host: Acanthurus sohal | place: Saudi Arabia: Red Sea | collected 2011-04 | reverse complement strand
CCATTATTTGAAAAGCTTGTTACTCATGTTTTACCAGTTGAGCAAGCGCAAGAAGGGTTCGATCTTCTATTAACACCTGGTACGGGAGCAATGAAAGTGTTATTTAAATTCTAAATAGGGTGCTGTGCATTAACAATTACAAAAATAAAAAAACGAGTGCCCAAAAAAGGGTTAGCTCATTTTATTGCTTATGATTTTATTCATTTGCGACAGCCCCTTGCAATTTCCCCTCAGCCTATTTCGTTTTCGAAACATTGCAGGGAAGCGATGCACTTAAGCATTCTGCATAGGCTCTCCTTTTAGGAGAGCTGTCACGAAGTGACTGAGAGGTTTGGAAGGTGGCAGCGAAGCTGATGGATAGAGTAAATAAATATAAAATTAAATTCTTGGAGGTAATCATGTCTAATATTTTTTGTTTAAATGGGAAGAAAGCAATAGTTACAGGAGGTAGCCAAGGTTTAGGACTTGGTATTACAACATCTTTATTAGAAGCCGGAGCGGACGTTTGTATCATAGCTATTGGAGAAGCCTTAGTAAAGTCTGTAGCAGACTTTAAATCTAAAGGATATAATGTTTGGGGTGTAGAATGCGACATTTCCAATAAAGATTCTATAGAGAAAGGTTTTAATGAAGCGTTATCGCTATTAGGCGGAAAAATAGATATACTTGTAAATAATGCTGGAATACAACGCAGAAATAAATGTGAAGACTTCCTATATGAAGATTGGCTAGACGTAATCCAAATTAATTTAACAGCAGTGTTTACGTTATGTCAATTAGCTGGACGTGAGATGTTAAAACAAGGTTCTGGAAAAATCATCAATATGGCTTCTATGCTAAGCTTCTTTGGTGGGCAAACTGTACCAGCTTATTCAGCCAGCAAGGGCGGAGTAGCACAGTTAACTAAAGCGCTTTCTAACGAATGGTCTAGTCGTGGCGTAAACGTTAATGCTATAGCTCCAGGATATATGGATACAGAAATGAACGTAGCGTTAATAAATAATCCTGAAAGAAATTCACAAATTCTTGCAAGAATACCGATGGAAAGATGGGGCAAGCCATCTGATATTGGCGGAGTTGCAGTATTTTTAGCTTCGGAAGCGGCCAACTATGTAACAGGTGCTATTATTCCTGTAGACGGCGGATATTTATCTAAGTAATTGATTTCAAAGGGGCTATCGCATTGAAGCGATAGCCTCGTACTTTATTATAATAACTCGTGTTTGTGATTTATTATAATTATCCTAATTTGCTTTATAATTTGAACGGTTTATACTTGTATTCAAATTTCGGTCTATCTCTAAACCACATTCTTCACATTTATATACTCTTGCTGATAATGAAAGTATTTTCTTTTTATTATTACGCCTACTACATAATTTTTATGATGCAAACCATTTATCTGCTTCTACAAATTCTATACCAATACTTTCCGTCGAATATAATTCTAGGATTTGTATATTTATAAGGCGATATCGGTATTATATTTTCTTTTATTCAATAGAGATAATCGTAGATTCAAAATAGAAAATACTGTTATAAACTTTGGGAATATTAAAATCGATGACAATACTCATTTATAGTCGGACTATATTCCCCAAAAATCGAAGAATAAATTGTAAAAATTGCTTGAAATGCAAAAATATGTATGCTATACTAAAATAAAATAATACTAAAGTGAGGAGATAAAACAACTATGGTCATAGTTTTAAAATCCAATATATCGAAACAAGAAGTTTATAATTTAGTTGCTGATATTGAGATATCCGGTTTAAGTGCTCATATAAGTGAAGGTTTAGGTATAACAACAATAGGCTTGGTCGGTGATACTACAAAAATAGATAGAAAAAAATGGCAAGCTAATCCTCTTGTCGAAAAAGTTATGATTGTCCAAGAACCGTTCAAGAGAGCTAATCGTAGATTCCAGGCGGAAGATACAGTTATAAACGTCGGAGACATTAAAATCGGCGGCAATGCTCTAACCTTTATAGCCGGGCCATGCTCAGTAGAAAGCGAAGAGCAAATTGTAGGAATTGCTAGGGAAGTAAAACGATTAGGTGCTACAGCATTACGTGGAGGGGCCTTTAAGCCGAGGACATCTCCTTACACGTTCCAAGGATTAGAATTAGAAGGGTTAAAACTTTTAAAAATAGCCAAAGAAGAAACAGGATTACCGATTGTAACTGAGATAATGTCGACAGATATGATAGATACGTTTATAAATGACGGTGTAGATATCATTCAAGTTGGAGCTAGAAACATGCAAAACTTCGATTTATTAAAGCAACTTGGAAAAATTAATACACCAATTTTGTTAAAGAGAGGATTAGCAGCAACAATAGAAGAATGGATAATGTCTGCAGAGTACATTATGGCCGGCGGAAACGACAACGTTATATTATGCGAAAGAGGAATCCGAACAGTAGAGAACTATACAAGAAATACATTGGATATTAGTGCAGTGCCGGTTGTAAAAAAACTTAGTCATTTACCAGTAATAATGGATCCAAGCCATGCTGCTGGCCTGAACTGGATGGTTGATCCGCTATCTAAAGCGGCTGTAGCAGTAGGGTGCGACGGATTAATTATTGAAGTCCACAATAATCCAGCTTGTGCATTGTGTGATGGGCAGCAATCTATTACGCCAAAAGAATTCGGAGAACTAATTGACAAGTTAAGGATAATTGCTCCTGTAGTGGGTCGAACTATACTATAAAAAGATTGCTCCTGTAGTGGGCCGAACTATACTTTAAAAGATTAAAGATAAAATGCAAATAAAGGAGAGGACAAAATGAAGACAATAATTGTTAATTTAGGTGCTAATACTTATCCGATTTATATCGAGTCATCTATATTAGAATCAGCCGGATTTTTAATCAAGAGACATCTTCCGAATGCAAAAAGGATATTTATTGTAACAGACTCGAACGTTGTAAAAAACTATCTGATATCATTAAAGGAAAAAATTACAGCAGAAGGATATATAGTAACTACTAAAATAGTGAAAGCGGGCGAAAAGAGCAAAAATCTAAATGTCGTAACAGCCTTATATAACGATTTAGTAGAAGCCAAGTTAACTCGAAGTGATGCTATAGTAGCACTAGGAGGCGGAGTTATAGGTGATTTAACAGGATTTTTGGCATCAACTTATTTACGTGGTATAAAGTTTATCCAAGTCCCAACTTCTCTCTTAGCACAAGTGGACTCTAGTATTGGCGGAAAGGTAGCTGTGAACTTACCGGCTGGTAAAAATTTAATTGGTAGTTTCTATCATCCTTCTTTAGTTATAATAGATCCTGCTGTTTTAGATACGTTAGATCCGAGATTTTTCTTAGATGGATTGGCCGAAGTAATAAAGTACGCATTTATAAAAGATGAAAAATTATATCAGAAGTTACTAGCATTTAAAGATCTGGATAATTTAAAAGAAAACATTATAGATATAATATATACTTGTTGTATGATTAAAAGGGACATTGTGGAGCGAGATGAAAAAGACACGGGCGAACGAATGATTTTAAATTTTGGGCATACTTTAGGCCATGCTATAGAAGCCGTTTGTGGGTATACTGAATGTACACATGGAGAAGGCGTGGCTATTGGTATGAATATAGTAACAAAAATAAGTGAAAAATTAGGATTAACCGATCCAGGCACACACAGAAGAGTCATAACATTGCTAAAAAAATATAATCTGCCATTGGAAGTACCGGATGTGAACAGAGAAGATCTTTTCAATGCAATGCAGATAGATAAGAAAAATGTGGATTCTGAGTTAAACTTAATCTTACTAAGAAAAGTGGGCCAGGCCTATATTTATAAAACAGATGTAGAGTTTTTTGAGGGCATATAAAAATGAGTTCTATAAAAATATATCCAACACAATTAAATGGAGAAGTGGTTATTCCACCATCCAAAAGTCTTGCACATAGAGCTATAATTTGTGCAAGCCTCTCTCAGGGAGAGAGTATCATTTCGAATATAGATTTTTCGGATGATATTGTAGCAACTATTCAGGCGGCCAAAGCTTTAGGGGCAGATATAAGGCAAGAAAAGGACACACTATATATAAAAGGAATTTTTCGTGAAAATTTTCAAAGATACAGAAAAGGCAAAAAATCTGATATAACAATAGATTGCAATGAATCTGGATCAACGCTTAGATTTTTTGTACCAATAAGCATGATAATAGGGGATGATGTACGATTTACGGGTCGAGGCAATTTAGGCAAGAGACCGCTAACACCATTTTATGATATATTCAACAAGCAGGGTATAGAGTACGAGTATAAGGTTAAGGAATTGGATCTAAGAATTAGAGACAAGCTTAAGGCGGATGAATTTAGGCTACCAGGGGACATTAGTTCGCAGTTTATCAGTGGACTATTATTCAGTTTACCGTTATTAGAAGAAGATTCAACGATAGTATTAACGAGTCCGCTAGAATCTCGAGGATATATAGATCTTACACTGCAGACATTAGAAATGTTTGGGATAGAGATTACTAATGACAATTATGAAACATTTAGGATAGCCGGCAATCAAAAATATAAAGCAACTAACTATACTGTTGAGGGCGATTTTTCACAGGCGGCTTTCTTTTTGATAGCAGGTGCCATAGGAAATAATATAGCAGTAAAAAATATTGATGTAGCATCGTATCAGGCAGACAAAGAAGTAATCAGTTTATTGGAACGAATTGGAGCTAAGCTAACTATAACGGATAGAACGATAGTAGCCAAAAAGGATAAATTAAGAGCAATAAAGATGAATGGATCTGAATGTCCAGATATCGTACCGATAATGGCATTGATATTGGCTTTATGCAAAGGAGAGAGTGAAATAGCAAATGTGGCCAGATTACGAATAAAAGAATGCGATAGATTAAAAGCTATAAATTCGGAATTATCAAAGCTCGGTGCTCACATCGATGAATCGGCCACAAAATTGGCCATAAACGGCGTGGAAGAACTTTATGCTACAAAAGTGCTGTCCAGTCACAAGGACCATCGTATAGCGATGACGATAGCGATAGCGGCGACGGTAAGTAAAAATGAAATAATATTAGAAGATCCGGAATGCGTAGCAAAATCTTATCCATCATTTTGGGATGATTACAAATTATTAGGGGGACGAATTGAATTAGTAGATTCGGAAAGCTAAATTGTGGCCTCCGCTCCCCTTCCAGGGGCCTAGGCGGGAATTTAAGAATTTTTTGGCGGAGCTTCACTAAAAGTTAATTTTCTTAAGTTCCCTGTATGCCTTTCAGCGAAGCTGGCTGAGGGGTTCTTATAAAGTGATGACTACTTAAAAATGGAGTTGTCGCCCCGCATCATTTTAGGATGAGAATAAATTATTAGGAGGACGAATTGAATAACACGTTTGGAAAAAATATAGGCATTTCAATTTTTGGTGAATCACATGGAGCAGGAATCGGCGTAGTAATGGGTGGCCTACCATCTGGGATAAAGATTGATTTTGATAAAATACAGTCCGAGATGGAAAGGAGAGCACCGGGTCGAGATAAATTATCTACCGCTAGAAAAGAGGGAGATATACCGATAATAGAGAGTGGAATATTCGAAGGGTATACAACCGGGACACCACTTTGTGCTTTAATAAAGAACTCGGACACACATTCAAAGGATTATTCTAAGCTAAAGACGCACATGCGCCCTGGACATGCAGACTACACAGGTTATATCCGATATTCAGGATACAATGATTATCGAGGTGGCGGGCATTTTTCGGGACGAATAACAGCGCCGTTGGTGTTTGCTGGAGCAGTAGCAAAACAGATCTTAGAAACTAGAGGTATAATAATCGGTGCACATATTAGTCAAATAGCATCAATAAAAGATAATAAGTTTGACTCGCAAAATTTAAGCGCTGAATTATTCCGTAAATTATTAATTAAGCAGTTACCAGTAATAGAGGATAGCAAAATATCAGATATGACAGAAGCCATAATAAAGGCTAAAGAAGAAGGGGATTCAGTAGGTGGCAAAATAGAATGTGCTATAATAGGAATACCGGCGGGAATAGGAAATCCATTTTTTGATTCGGTAGAAAGTATAATAGCCCATTTAGCATTTTCAGTACCAGCGATAAAAGGTATAACGTTTGGGGTCGGTTCTGATTTTGCATCTATGTCTGGAAGCGAAGCTAATGATGAATTTATAATATCGGGAGATAAAGTCACTACGAAGACAAACAATAATGGCGGTATATTAGGCGGTATCACAAATGGATCGCCAATTATATTTGAAACTATCATAAAAGCTACGCCATCAATATCGAAGGAGCAAAATACGGTAGACATTGAAAATAAGAAAGAAGTTAAGTTGCAGATTACAGGGCGACATGATCCATGTATTGTACAGCGAGCAGTTGTTGTGATCGAGGCTATAGCCGCTTTGGCGATATTAGAATTGAACCTCTCAGTCACTTCGTGACACAGAGAACCTTGTGAATGGAAAATAGTTCTTAGTTTATAATCATGCCTCTAGATCAATACTAATATCATCAAGAATAAAGTAAGGATGTGGAGGCATGGACAATCAAAATCAATTGCAAAATCATCCACAACAAGAAAGTAAGAAATCGATATCTAATAACAAAGTCTTTAGAACTTCTATTATTGGTATAGCTCTTTTTATTCTAGTAGTATTTGGTTCATATCTATTTTTAATTAAAGTAGGAGGAATAGAATTTAAAAGTTTCGCCGACTTTATAAAGTTTGCATTAATTATTTTAGGAGTCAAATGTATCTTTGCTGTATTCATATATTTTTATTTGATTATTTTAAAAAACAAGAGTCATTTAAATAATAATCAGTCTTTATGTATTAAGGCTGTAATTTCGATCATCTGTACTTTTTTAAGTATTTTTATTAGTGCTTATTATACGCCAGGAATAATATTACCTTTGAAAGGTGTTGTTGGACTTGCAATTATAATTATAATAGGTGAATTGATTCAAATGTTTACCCCCTCTTTTTTTTAAAAGGGGGTATTTTTTTATATTTCGTAATCGACAACAGCTATCGAAGTATTAACTTCCTTGATAAAGTTCATAACATCGACAGCATGAAAAGGATGTTTTAAATAAATGTCTAGATCCTCTAAAGAATCGAAACAAATTTCCGCAGCTATATCAAAGTAAACGGCACCGGATTTTATATTGATACCTACTTCTAAATGTCTTATTTGAGAAATATTTTCTTTCATACTAAGAAGTAAGTTTTTAAATTCTTCTAATCTACTTTTGGATTCTTCTTTTACTTTTACGAAAACGATATGCTTAATCATAGTTTAATCTCCGATCTATTCTTGTTTCTATATTATAAGATAAATGTTAAAAAATACAATGTTATTTGTATGACAATTTTCCTAAATTTTAGTTACATTACAGTTTGGTGAAATAAGCCATTGCTAATTTATAACCTTTGGTACCTAATCCGGAAATAACGCCTTCGGATGAAGCAGCGGTGACGCTATGTGCTCGGAAACTTTCTCGTTTGTAAATATTGGATATATGGACTTCGATTACCTTAATTTTTATGCTCTTTATCGCATCTGCTAAAACATAACTGGTATGAGACAGTGCGCCGGGATTTATTATAATGCCGTCGAATTGTTCATGGTGACATTTTTGTAATTGATCGACTATTGCGCCTTCATGATTGGACTGAAAAAATGTTAGTTCGATATCGTTTTTATCGGCATATATTTTTAAATCTTTTTCTATATCTTGTAATGTTTCGTATCCATATATTTCAGGTTCTCTAATACCTAAAAAATTTAAGTTTGGGCCATTTATGATACATAATTTCATGAGATGTTACCTCCGATTAAATTAATTTTATTATTTATTTTGAAATGTGGAATACGGCTAAATCCTTAGTAAGCATAGCCGGGAACTTAAGAAGCGAAAAACTTCGCATTTGTACTTGACCTTAGCCTTCCGTCCCCCGGAAGGTGGCCGCGAAGCGGACGGATAGAGTTGCACTTGACCTTTGCATTTGGCCTTAGATTTTTTCAAATTCTATTCGTTAGCTTCTCTTATTTTATGTTTTTTTTCTTAAGTTCCCATGTATGCCTTAGTAAAGGGATTTTTGGGTCATGGAATTAATTTCGTTATCTGTTTCATTATTTGTTTTGAAATGTCAAATACGGATAAATCCTTTGTGTCTATTGTTAGAGAACTTACTTTTTCATAGGCTTCTTCTCGTTCTTGCAATCTTTCGGTCAATTTTTCTATGCTATCCACTAAAGGACGGTTAGAATCGTCTTTGATGCGATCGTATAGAATTTCGATGTCGTTTTTCAAATAGATACAGTTTTTATCCTCTAAATATTCTCGGCTAGGCTGATAAGTTAAGATACCGCCACCGGTTGCAAATATCCTCGGTATATCATCGGTTTGTTCTAGGGCTTCTAATTCCAAAGTTCTAAAATGCTGTTCTCCATCTGTTTCAAAAATTTCGGATATAGTTTTTTGGGTTTTCATTTCTATATATTCGTCTATATCTAAAAATGGCATTTCTAAAAGTTCTGCGAGTAGTCGTCCGATGGTAGTTTTACCAGAACCCATGAAGCCGATTAAATAAAAAGATTGGCGTTGTACTTGTAATAAATTTTCTATTTGTTTGTATATGAAAGTTATTATTTGAGATGGGTAAATTCTTTCTTGCCAAATTTCTTGTGCTTTGATAGCTTGCGCTACTAACATGTATAATCCATTTACTGTTTTCAAACCATTTGTTCTAGCGAAATATAGAAATTTTGTCTCTATCGGATTATAGATTAAATCTACAGCACATCCAAAACATTTTATTTTATCTTCGTCAATCGGACTATCATCTATATTCGGAAACATACCAACCGGCGTGGTGTTAATAACACAATAAGATTCACGCACGTCTTCGAATTCATTGTAATCTATGATTATGATATCTGAATTAAGATTAGCAAATTGTTTCAGGGCCTTTTCTTTGTTTCTCGTGACTAAAACAATTTCGGCGGCGTTGTTGTCAATAAGGTAGCATATTACGGATTTTGCGGAGCCACCGGATCCTAGAATATAGAAGTCGTTGTCCTCGACGGGGATGTTACCATAAGATAGCATTTGGCCTATTCCGAAGTAATCTGTATTGTAGCCGAAGGCTTTGTCGTCGACTATTTTAATAGTGTTGACTGCACCAATTTTTTGTGCTTCTTCAGATATTTTATCTAGTTGAGGAATGACATTTTCTTTGTAAGGGATGGTGACATTTACACCATCCATATCCAAAGCTTTTATTGATTCTACGATGGAGTTAATTCTATTTTTTGGTACTTGGTTTAAGACATAACTAGCCTTTATTCCAGTTATACCAAAAAAGAGATCATGTATTCTAGGTGACAAGCTATGGGCTAATTTTTCACCTAGTAATCCATATTTTTTGACCGGTAATTTTTTGATATCATTTTCTAAATTGAGGATATGAGATTGATAGGATTTACTAATTTCCATAAGGTATGTTAGCATTTTTTGGGCATAAGGTTTTAAGTGTACATCATCCAAGAGTTGCAAATTAGCATTAATAATCTCTGTTTCACGGTCTGGCTGAAAGATGCTCATATTATTATGATGTTTAAAGGTAGCTATATCGGCTACGGCATGCATACGTTTTTCGAATAGTTCTATAATTTGCTTATCAATATCATTAATTTGTTTTCTAGCTTGTTCAAGATCCATGGAAAGCTCCTCCTAAACTGTTTTTTTGTAGTAACCTAATACTTTAAAATTCTGGGTCAATTTTTTTATATTTTTAAAAGCATCTTTTATATTTAGGCTTTCTTTATTACCTTGGATATCAATATAGAAGAAATAAGAGAAAGTGCCATTACCGACGGGACGAGACTCTATTTTAGACATATTGATATCGAACTTAGCGAACTCGGCCAAAATTTGATGCAGACTACCGATCTCATGGCGGATTTCAAATAACAGAGTCATTTTATCGCAAGAGGGATCACTTTCAGCGACTTTGGAAACGACAATAAATTTTGTCCAATTTTCTTTATTATTTTGAATATTAGATTCTAAAATATCCAAACCATATAATTGAGCAGCTCGTTTGCTGGCGATAGCAGCAAAGGTTTTGATATTTTGATTTTTAACATATTCAGCGCTGATAGCTGTATTATGATAAGCGGTTTGCTTAACATTCGGAAAAAACTGTTTTAAAAAGATAGTACTTTGCTCAAAACCTTGGGGATGTGAAAATATTTGTTCTATCTCTTCCATTTTGGTTTCAGGAATTACAAGTAAGTTATGTTCTATTTTCACACCGGTTTCCGCCGTAATGTAATAACCATATTTACGCAGTAAGTCGTAATTTTGAGTTATGGATCCTGTCGTTGAATTTTCAATCGGCAATATTCCATATTTTATTTCATCTATTTCTAATCCTATAAAAACATCTTCGAATTCTTTGTAATATTTTGTAGGATGCACTAATCCAAATAATTGAATCAGTGCTTGCTCACTATATGAGCCGGGTACTCCTTGATATCCAATAACCATAAATGTCCACCAATCTACTTATAAAATTAAACTACAAATGTATAGCTTATCTTATAATTTTAGCACCCTAACAAGATTTTTGCAACTCTAGTTACTTAACATTTTTTAATACTATCTCTTTTAGAGAGGATTTATTTGCTAATTCAATTTTTATATTTTTCATCTCTAAATTATCTACATTCATTGCAAAGATTTTAGAGGCTGGTAGTATACCTAATCGATTGAATTCCGGATATTTGTTGCCTATTTCTTCGATTTTTTCAGATGGGGTAAATTCGCCACCTTCGAAAATTAGGTCAAAGTTAGTTAGGCTAATATTCTCTAAATGGCAATCCTCCATACCAGTCATAGCAATTACTGCTGGATATTTGAAAAATTCTTTTGTTGCGCCATTTTTGAAGGCGGTATTTATATTACCGAATAAATTTTTAATTTCGATATTAGATATTTTGCCTGCTTGAGTGTTAGGATTTGGATCATAATAGCTTTTTAATCTATTGCCATTAGTAATAAAAATAGGGCCTGTGGCATCTAGTAAAGTGATATCTTCAATTTTTATGTTGGAAATATTTGCACCGTCAGCCGACAAGATTTTAATAGCACAGCCTTTAGTATCATGGATAAAACAATTTTTCACATGAATATTTCGGATATCGCCCATAGATTCTGTCCCGATTTTAAAGGCGGCCCAATTAGAAGAGATAACACATTCTTCTACGAGAATATTTTCGGACGGCTGGTCATAAGTGCTTTTAATACAAATAGCGTCATCGTCGGAATCAATTATACTGTCTCTTATAATTACATTTTTGGATGAATTTATATCTATGCCGTCATTGTTTTGACCAGATCTATTTAAGATGGTAATATTTTCGATTTTAACGTCGCTACATTTGGATATGCAAAGCATCCAGGCGGGCGAATTTTTAAAACAAATACCTTCTAGTATAATGTTGTTACAATTTATAAAGTTTAATAGAAAGGGTCTTTTTTGAAAGTCTTTAAAATCTGGGGTAAATTTATGCATCCGTCCGTCTATAGTGCATGCACCAGATAATCGGATATTTTGTTTATTGTAAGCATATAGCAGACAACGGCCCCTTTCCGATCCCACAGCGTCGACGAAAATTTCGGATACACCTGAATAATCATCTAAGTCACTTGATCCGATAATTACAGTGCCCGATTCGAATTCGATATTTGTGTTATCTTGCATTTCTAGCAATCCGGTGATATATAAGCCAGAATTAAAAAGTAAAACTTCGTTATCTAGGCTCGTTTTATTGATCGCATCTTGGATTGCTTCAGTTTGAATTTTAGTAACAGATGGGAAAATATTAAAATCTTTTAAAGTTTTCATGGTTTATTATCTCCTTCTATATATAGGTTCTTTGCCTAGGAACCTGTCGCATTAAGGCGACAGACTTTGTTTAAAGCAAAAAGGTTTGTCAGTAGACTTCAGCGAAGTAAGAACAATATCTAAGTTGGTTCCTGCTCCCCTTCCAGGGGCATAGCTGGGAACTTAAGAAGTCACAAAATGACGGAGAGAGAGAAGTGCAAAATGACAACTCAGATTAGTAACTAAAATTTGTAGGCACGCTTTCTCCACACCTCCCCCGCAATGTTGTGAATCGCTCCTAACCTCTCAATCACTAATTAAGGTGATGGATGGAGCTAGGCGTTGATAACTAAGGGGTAGCACGCACTTAAGCCTTCCGTCCCCCGGAAGGTGGACGCGAAGCGG
>MDSO01000122.1_pt1 | contig 12327 bp, 12 predicted proteins | sample 1005691 | NCBI WGS metagenome assembly MDSO01 (sample SAMN05526595, study PRJNA338239) | gut metagenome | isolation source: stomach gut content | host: Acanthurus sohal | place: Saudi Arabia: Red Sea | collected 2011-04 | reverse complement strand
ATTTAACTAAATGTAGAGACTTAGGTGGGGCAGAAGGATTTGCTGGATACGGTGCATTCCAAAACTTAATTGTTGGTGGTCAAACTCCTGATGGAGTGGATGCAACTAATGATTTATCTTTTATGTGCATTCAAGCATCTCATAATGTATTTTTACCTCAACCTTCTTTATCAATGCGTGTTTGGAATGGTACACCAGATGATTTAATGGTTGCAGCTTCTGGATTAACTAAAACTGGAATTGGATTACCTGCTTTTTACAATGATGAAGTAATCATACCTGCACTAATGAGTAGAGGATTAACTCTTCAAGATGCAAGAGACTATAATATCATTGGATGTGTAGAACCACAAAAAGGTGGAAAAACCGAAGGGTGGCATGACTCTGCGTTCTTTAACATGTGTCGTCCATTAGAACTAGTGTTTTCAAATGGTATGGACAATGGAGTTCTTGTTGGAAAACAAACTGGAGAAATAAACAGTTTTAAAACATTTGATGAATTTTATAATGCTTATAAAACTCAAATGGATTATCAAATTTCCTTGATGATTAATTCCAATAATGCTATTGATAAAGCTCATTCTACCCGTGGATTAAATCCATTCCAATCTTGTATGATTGAAGACTGCATTGGCAGAGGAAAAACAGTGCAAGAAGGCGGAGCAATTTATAATTTTACTGGGCCACAAGGTTTTGGTATTGCAAATATGGCAGATTCACTTTACAGTGTGCAAAAATTAGTTTTTGAACAAAATAAAATAACTCTTGAACAATTTAAAAAAGTGCTAGAATTAAACTATGGTTATGGAGTAAATGAAGAAGCAGCAAAAAATATCTCTGCTGAAGATAAACAGCTATGTGAAAACGTTAAAAAATGGATTGATGAATTACCTAAGTTTGGAAACGACTTAGATGAAGTTGACATGCTTGCAAGAGATGTAGCTTATGTATTTACTAAACCAGTTGAAAAATACAAAAATCCACGTGGAGGAACTTTCCAAGCAGGACTGTACCCTGTTTCAGCAAATGTGCCTCTTGGAGGGCAAACTGGAGCTACACCAGATGGACGTTTAGCATTTACACCAGTTGCAGACGGAGTTTCACCTTCGGCAGGAAAAGATACTGCTGGACCAACAGCTGCTGCAAACTCTGTTTCTAAAATGGATCACTTTATTGCATCAAATGGAACTTTATTTAACCAAAAATTCCATCCCACTGCATTAGATGGTCAATCTGGTATAGATAACTTTATAGGCCTTATTCGTGTTTTCTTTGAAAAAAAAGGTAGCCATATCCAATTTAATGTTGTAGATAGAGACACATTGCGTGACGCTCAAGAACATCCAGATAAATATAAACAATTAGTTGTGCGTGTTGCAGGATATAGTGCAATATTTGTTACTTTGTCTAAATCTTTACAAGAAGATATTATAAATCGTACCGAATTAACATTTTAGCATAAAGGGCGAATAATATTCGCCTTTTATACTTAATCTGAGGAGGATGATATTTTGAATGGAAAAGTATTTGATATACAAAGATATTCTATTCATGATGGAAGAGGCATACGAACAATAGTTTTTTTAAAGGGTTGTACTATGAGTTGTAGATGGTGTTCTAACCCAGAGTCCCAAAGTTTTGAAACTCAGGAAATGATAGTTAATAACCAGACCCGTGTTGTAGGAAAAGATATGACAGTGGAAGAAGTAATGGACATTGTAGAAAAAGATCGTGCTTATTACAGAAGAACCAAAGGAGGACTTACTCTTTCTGGTGGAGAATGTTTAAATCAGCCTGAATTTTCTAAAGCTTTAATAATGGCTGCAAAGCAAAACGGAATAAGCACTGCAATTGAAAGTATGGCAGCTGTAAAATATGATAAGATTGAAGCAATTTTACCATACTTAGACCAATTTTTGATGGATATTAAACATATTGATTCACAAAAGCACAAGCTTTACACAGGTATTGGTAATGAATTAATATTAGAAAATGCAAGAAAAGTTGCACAGTCTAACATGACTGAACTAAGTATTCGTATTCCTGTAATCCCTAATTTTAACGATCATCCAGATGAAATTAAAAGTATTGCCTGTTTTGCAAAAGATATTGGCAATGTAAGCTGTATACATCTTTTGCCATACCATAGACTTGGGCAAGATAAATATGATGGGCTTGGGAGAAAGTATTTAATGGCAGATATTTTGCCACCAAGTAGTGAAAAGATGAAAGAACTAAAATCAATAGTGGAAGTAACTTGTGATATAGAATGTAAAATTGGTGGGTAGACAACTTTATAATGACTCATGCTTAATAAAAACAGAAAGAGGAATATTAAAAATGATTAACTTAATACTTGCAAATAAAATTATTAATAAAGTACAAAAAAAAGCAAAAGACATGAATATAAAAGTAGTGGTTGCTATATCTGATGCATCAGGAAATCCTATTTCAATTCAATGTATGGACGGAGCTTTTTTAGGGAGCTTTGATATAGCACTAAATAAAGCATTTACTTCTGCAGCTTTTCAAATGTCAACAGAAACATTAAGTGTACTTGCAAAGCCCGAAGCTTCACTATATGGAATACAATTTACAAATCATGGTAAAGTAGTTATTTTTGGTGGAGGAGATGTGATTAAATTTAAAAATTGCATTGTTGGAGCAATTGGGGTTAGTGGAGGAAGTGCGGAAGAAGATATAGAACTTGCTACACATGGCAAACTTCTATGTGAAGAAGAAATCTCACAGTCAATTTCAAAATCTACAGAATTAATTTAATATATAGGGAGATTCTTTTGCACCTCCCTATAATACAAAAAAATATCTTTGGTAGTAGTTTATAAATTATAAGCTACCTCAAAAGCACTGCGAATCGAAGATTCAATTCTACCAATATTTTTAGCATCACCTACAATGAATACTTTTTCACACACTCCGTTTGTTATGGAACTATCATTTATAGATTCAACACACATTGCAAGCACTACATAGTCAGCTTCTATTTCAGAAACTTTAAAATCTTTAACATTTTCAATTATAATAGATTTGGGTTTAATTTCAACTAGCTTTGTAGAAACGATGTATGTCACATCATATTTAGATAACCTATCCATAGCATCAAGATAGTGTTGAACATAAACATTGCTGCCTATTTTGTCTTCCATTTCAACAATGGTAACATTATTCCCGTTTTCCAAAAGAGCCTCTGCAGTTTCAAGACCACTAATTCCTGAACCTATTACACATACTTTAAAATTAGACAATGCTTTTCCTAAGCTTAAAACTTCTTCAACAGTTTTTACATTTGGCAGATCAATTCCTTTAATATTACTTGGTTTTAAAGATTTTGCTCCAGTAGCAATAATCACAGCATATGGATTTAACGCTTGCAATAGTTCTTTTGTTGCAGGAGTATTTAAACGAATCTCGACTCCCAGCAGTTCAAGTTGATTGCTTTCATAATCTACAATCCAATTAATTTTATCTTTTTCTGGTGGCTTATTTGCGACATTAATTTGACCACCAACTTTAGAGGTTTTCTCTAGAATAATTGGCTTAAATCCACGCATTGCAAGAACTCTAGCAGCTTCCATGCCAGCAAGGCCCGCTCCAATTACAACTACTACTTTACCATTTCCATCTATGTTGTCAAAAGTATATATGGTTTCTCGTCCTGCTATAGGGTTAACTGCACATTTTACAGGACCATTTCCCGCTATAGTATCACTTACTAGTGTTTCAAAACAGTACGTACAAGAAATACATCTATTAATATCACTTTCTCTACCTTCTTCAGCTTTTTTCACCCAGTTTGGATCTGCCAATAGTGCTCGACCAAGACCTACAAAATCAACTAAATTATCATTCAGCATTTTTTCAGCAAACCAAGGTTCTTTTACCATATTTACCGCTATTACAGGTACATTAACATTATCTTTAATTTGTCGTATAAGTGATGTACGACATCCTTGGTGATATGTTATAGGCTCAGATAACGAATTAAACGATTCATAAATGCCATTGGAAACATTTATATAAGCAATTTTTATACTTTCAAGTCGTTTACAAATCTGGATACCATCTTCAATTTTTAGATAATTCTTTACTCCATTAGGGGAAAGAAGTTCATCAACAGTAAGACGTATTCCAATAGGATATTCTTCTCCACAAACTTTTCTTATGGCTTCAATTATTTCTTTTACAAATGTAAATCTATCTTCGCCAAATCTATCTTTTCTTTGATTTGTATATGGACTTAAAAATTGTGAAATAAGATACCCATGAGCTCCATGAAGTTCTACGCCATCACATCCACCTTCTTTTGAACGTCTTGCCCCTTGTGCAAACTTATCTATGACTAATTCCACTTCTGCAGTTGTCATTTCATGGGTTTCTTGTTGGCATACACCACAAGCTTTTGTTGATGATGACCACACTGGCTCGTTACTATTTAAGTTAGAAAAAGTTTCTCTACCTGGATGATGAAGTTGAGTGAATACTACAACATCTTTGCTATGAAGCATATCTGTTGCTTTTTTTAATGAAGATATATGTTCATCTTTTGATACACTCATTTGGCAAGTTGCAGCTACTCCATGTTCATCATCAACACGAGTATTTTCTAAGATAATCATAGCAACATCACCATCTGCTCTTTGCTTCAAATATTCAAAGTACGCCTCTCCGATATTTTGATTAGGTTCTGCCACTCCCATTGCCAAAGGTTCCATTACTACACGATTTTTAAGGGTTAAATTACCAATTTTTCCTGCTGTAAATAGTTTAGGATACATAAAAATTTCCTCTCTTTTTTATATTTTGTAAATTTAATACTATTCTATAGTAAACGTGCTTATAAGCTGAAACATTTTTTTAATGGTGTACAGGAGATTCACTCCTGCATCACTATAATCAAATTTAGTTACTAATATTTCAAATTACTTTTACTATAATTAAATAATACTAAGAGTATTTTTATAGACTTTATATATCTATTTTGTATGAAATACTCTCATCCTCATACATTTAATTGTGAGTAGTTTACACGAAAAAATTTCTTTTGACAAGGACTTTTCGTTAATATCAACTTACTCGCTACAAATACGAGTAATCTTCTAAATTTAGATTAATGACAAAATAATTAAGAAGGTGTATTCCATAATCCTTTTATAAGATAAAAAAAATTATATTAAATCTATAATTTTTTTTATGTCATCATCAACAGTAATTACTTTACACGCAATTTCCTTTGGAGTTTGTATATCTTCTTTTGTTATACATACATATTTTGCATGTTGATTTTGACTAGTTAAACTCCAAAAAGGATATTTAATTATTGAAGGAGTATTTTGCCCAACTCCAAGTTCTAAAAACAATGTTTTTCTACCAAATGTAGTCCTAATAAAATTTTCGTATCTATCTTTTGCTCTGTCCCATCCCCACGATTCAACAAATGTATCATCAGCTCTTAAATTTGGGGTCATACTAGCATAACACTCTGGACAATATGGTATAAGTTTTGAAGGAATTGCCATACCATTTTGTTCTTCAATCATTTTTTTTATCATATTTTCATTCTTATATGTTTTCTGTGAGCAAGGCATAGAACACTGCAATAATCCATAATCTCCTTGGACATAAAATAATCTATATTTATCAAATCCTGAACGTAAAAAACATCCATCAGCATTAGTTGTAATTACAAAATAATCTTTATTCTTTACTAAATTAAGTAAAGTTGTATATAAATTATTTGGAATTTCACTAAATCTATTATAATATATTTTCCTACTCCAAAATCCCCAAAATTCTTCTTTGCTTTCAAAATTGCAAAAACTTCCATAATACATATCATTTATATTATATTTTTCTTTAAAGTCTGAAAAATACTGCTCAAATCTTTCCCCTCCAAAGTCTAATCCCGCTGATGTAGAAAGTCCTGCTCCTGCTCCAATTACAATTTTTTCTGAAGTATTTATTAGATATCTAATTTTAGCTATAGTAGCTATAGTGTCAACTTTAGGTTTCTTTTTAAAAAACATTTCATTCTCCTTTATGAATAATAGCTTTTACTGGGCATTTTAAATAACAATCTCCACATTCATCACATCTTGTTCCATTTATTGAATATTTTGTATCATCCTTATAAATTGCTTTAAACGAACATATATTAAAACATTGCCCACAATTTATACACTTATCAGTAATACTTAACCCTGCTGGTTCAACAGAAAACCCTCCATAGGAAAAACGAACTCTTTCTACTTTATTTTCTCTGTTTTCCATTTCAAAATCATAATCAAAGATTTCTCCCCTTGCTCTATACAAAACAAAAGCTACCATAGCAGGATAACGTTCTTTATCCGCTATAAAATATTTAAATATTGGATTGTCTTTTGCTTTCAATTCATCTATGCTCACTTCTTTTACATCACCATTAATTCTTGCAAAATATCCTGGTTCAAAATAAATATTTTCCTCATCTATTTCTGTAACTTTTGTTTCTGCACAAAGTCCACAAACTGCTACTTTTTTTGTTTCTATTAGTTGTTTATAAAAAGGCTTCGTAAACATAGTGGAAAAATAAATTCCTTCTTCATCATATGCTAAAAAATGTGCAATTCTTGTTTCTGGATAAGTTCCATTTATTGTTGCAAAAGTGCAACTTCCAATTTTATCAAATGATTCATATATTTCTTTAATGGTCATAACGGTATCTCCATTCTAAATTTAAGGTCTTATTAAGTTAATTTCTATCAAATTTACTTTATCTTATCATGGGGTTCATGGTCTTCGACTCCATCCTTTTTGTAAAAACTTCCTATAATTTTAATAAAGCAATTTTTCATTTTAACTTAACAGCTCCAAATTTAAAACAATTTTGTATTTAACATAATTGTTTAAGATAACTTTATCATAGTCCAATTAAATTGTAAACTAGATACATTTTTGTACCTAAGTTACTAAAATATACTAAGTCACAAAAAAGTGCTTACTTTACTTTTAAAAAAAAAGATTATATTATAAAAATAAGAAATAAAACAGAAATGTTTAAATAAAATTTAGCTCTCATCAAACTAGCGAAATCAAAAAAATTTTATATAATTATTTATACACTTTACCGCAAATAAGGTATGCACTTTACTTTTTTACAAAAAAAGTGTATTATAAAATTAATAAATTTTGAAAAGAAAGGTTTAACTAAAATGAAAAAATTTAGTAAATTAATTTTATCTCTAATATTATGCACAGGAGGCATAGTAGGTTGTAGCTCATCAACATCTACTGAAATTACTCCACAAGAAGCTGCTACTGATAAATTAAAAGTAGGAGTGGACCTTAAATTTCCACCATTTTCCTATATTGATGAAAACGGAGCTCCTGCTGGTTTTGAAATTGATGTTGCAAATGCATTTGGTGAATTTATAGGTAAAGAAGTTGAGATAGTAAATACAGATTTTTCTTTACTTATACCCGCACTTGAAACAGGAGATGTAGATATTTTAATTGCTGATATGGCTAAAACTGAAGACAGGGCACAAAAAGTGGATTTTTCTGTTCCTTATAGATACAGCTCTACACTGGCATTAGTAAATAAAGATTTTGCAAACTTACATAATATAACAAACGACATGCTTGAAGATGAATTTTTTGCTATTGAAGATGCAAATTTTGTTGGACTTTCAGGAACAAAAGGTGTTTATTATCCTCAAAGTAAAGGGGTTAAAGTAACTGAAGTAACTGAAATCGGAACAGGATTAATAGAGATATCACAAGGTTTAGCTGATATTTTAATTGCTTCAAATGAAATTCATTCATTCCATGCTGCTGACGCAGAAAATACCACAGTATATGAAGGAATAAAAGCTCAAGACGCTTCAAATTTTGCTGTTAGAAAGAGTGATAGTGAAATGCTTGAAAAAGCAAATGAATTTATTGCTTCTATGTATGAAGATGGTGGATTGTACAATCAAATGGCCGAAAAATATGACCCTATTATAGCAGAATTTTTACATAATGATGACTTAGGTTTAGACTATATTGTAACTCCAGCAAATTAATGTAACTTTATTCTAAAATATTATTAATTAATTTCAGCTGAATATTTATAATCATTTTTTAATTGTACTACAGATAATAAATAAGTTTTACTGATTAAATAATAAGAAAGGTTTGAATAAAATGAATCGGATTAATAAAATATCTACATTTATAATATTATGTACAGGTATAGTAGGTTGTAGTTCTGACTCAGCAAATTCTACAATTGAAACCCACGCCTCTACAATAAACCAAGAAGTTAATAACATCTTAAAAGTAGGAGTAGACCTAAAGTTTCCACCATTTTCCTATATTGATGATAAGGGTTCTCCAGCGGGATTTGAAGTTGATATCGCAAAAGCATTTGGGGAATATCTAAACATGGAAGTTGAAATAGTGAACACAGATTTTTCTTTACTTATACCAGCACTTGAAATGGGAGATGTAGATGTTTTAATTGCAGATATGGCTAAAACTGAAGAGCGAGAGCAAAAAGTGGACTTTTCTGTTCCTTATAGATATGGTTCCACCTTTGCACTAGTAAATAAAGACTTTGCTATAAAAAATAATATTACCAACAATATGCCTGAAGATGAGTTTTTTGCTATTGAAGATGCAAATTTTATTGGTCTAGCAGGTACAAAGAGCGTATATTACCCTCAAAGCAAAGGTATTGAAGTAACAGAAATAACTGATATTGGAACTGGTATCGTAGAAATATCACAAGGCTTATCTGATATTTTACTTACATCAAACGCTAATTCATTTCATGCTGCTGACCCAGAAAACACAATAGTTTATTCTGGAATATTAGACCAAGATGCTTCAAATTTTGCTGTTAGAAAAGGTGATAACGATATGTTGAATAAATCAAATGAATTTATTAATTCTATGTATGAAGATGGTGGATTATATGATCAAATAGCTGAAAAGTATGACCCTATTATAGCTAAGTTTTTTTTCAATGAAGATTTAGGCTTAAGTTATATTATAAATCCAAGAAATTAAAAGGAGAATAAATGAATAGAAAAAAAAATAATAACGAAAATAGGTATGCTATACCTTCTTTCGTTGTGCCAAATAAAATCCAATATGTTTTTGTTATACTTATATTTACGATTCTAATAGGAATTGCGATTATATATACTATACCCAATCCTAGATATGATTTAATATTATCAAATTATCCACTACTAATAGAAGCTTTTTTTACAACAATTTGGATAAGCTTACTAACTTTAATAGGAACATTAATTTTAGGATTTGTTGTTTTTATGATGTTACGCTCCAGTATAGTAATAATTCGTGCAATAGCAGAAGTTTTCAGTGAAATCATAATGGGAACACCATTACTTGTTATGATTTTTTTAGTAGTATATCCTGTTGGACAATTAATAGATAATAAAAACAAATTATTTTTGGGTATTATCGCTATGATTTTGTATAACAGTCCATATGTGGCAAATGCATATGAAAGTACTGCTGCTGTTGTAGGATATGACCAATATGTTGTAATGAATATTTATAATTTTAAATGGTATCAAAAATATAGATATATTATTTTGCCACAAATGATAAAACCCTTTATTCCTTCTTTAATAAATAATTTATCCAGTGTAATAAAAGGTTCTGCTTTATTAAATATTATATCTATTTCTGAAATTACATATATGACTACAGTTATTTCAAACAAAAGTTATGCTTTTATCGAAGGATATTATATAATGTGGCTTATGTATCTTATTATTACTATTCCTTTATCACTATTGGCAAAATATCTTGGAAAGAAGGTAAGCCCATGAAACTAGAGTTTAAAAATATAACTAAAAAGTATAATAAGGAAATTATTTTAAATAATTTATCCTTGGACATAAATAATGTAAGTTCTATTGGGATAATAGGGGAATCTGGTTGTGGAAAATCTACATTGCTTAGACAACTAGCTGGAATTGAAGACCCTGAAATAGGTTCCATTTCAATTAATGGAATTTCACCTATAACTCAAAAAAAGCAATTTCAAGAAACAATAGGTTATGTATTCCAAAAGCATAATTTATTTCCGCATTTAACTGTGGGGCAAAATATATTACTAATATTAGAAAAGATAAAAAAGATGGATATTCAAGTTGCAAAAGACATATTAAAGAAACTTTTAACACAATTACATCTTGAAGCAGTAGTTGACAAACTACCATCTCAAGTATCTGGTGGGCAAGCTCAACGAGCATCAATCGCAAGAGCACTTTCTACTAATCCTATTTTAATATTCATGGATGAACCAACCGCTGCACTTGATCCAATTCTAGCCAAGGAAGTTCTTAAGTCAATTATAGATTTGAAAACTAGTGGAATTGAATTTATATTTGTAACACATGAAATGGAATTTTTAAAACAATTTGCTGATTATATTATTTTTATGAACAAGGGAAATATTATAGAAAGTGGTCCACTAGATATTTTAAAAAATCCGAAAACAGATATATTAAAGAAATTCTTAGATAAATAATAAGTAAAATTTACTCTTATTATGATATGTATAACTTTTAGAGGAGGTTTTTGCCCTCTTCTAGAAGTTATTTTATTATTTTAAATTTGATTTAGCAGTTTCAACTAATTGAGTAAATCCATTTGCATCACTAATTGCAAGATCTGCTAACATTTTTCTATTAATGTTTATATTTGCATTTTTTAATCCATTCATAAATCTGCTATATGAAAGACCATTCATACGTGCTGCTGCATTTATACGAACAATCCAAAGTTTTCTAAATTCCCTTTTTCTTAATTTTCTTCCAACATAAGCATAATTTAAAGATTTCATTACAGCTTGTTTTGCTGTTCTAAATTGTTTTGATTTAGCGCCTCTATATCCTTTTGCTAATTTCAATACTCTTTTGTGTCTTTTTTTAGTGGTTACGCCACCTTTAACTCTAGCCATTTGTAACCCTCCTTATACATTTAATAAGCGTTTCATTTGTTTTTCATTTGCATGTGATACAAGTGTAGATTTTCTTAAGTTACGTTTTCTTTTTGGAGATTTCTTAGTTAAGATATGACTTGTATAAGCATGTGATCTTTTTAATTTTCCTGTCGCTGTTACTTTAAATCTTTTAGCTGCCGCACTATTTGTTTTTAATTTAGGCATTGTACATCCTCCTAGTTGTTTTCTATTATTATGATACAAATATAAGCTACTTATTTTGGAGATACCAAAACACCCATGCTTTTTCCTTCTAACTTTGGCTTTCCGTCTGCTTCGCCAAATTCTTTTAACTGCGCTGTAGCTTGGTCTAAAATTTCAAACCCTCTATCTTTATGCATCATTTCTCTACCTCTAAAGACAACCGAAATTTTAACTTTATCGCCGTCTTGTAAGAATTTTTGTGCATTTCGCAGCTTAGTATTAAGGTCATTTTGTTGGATATTAGGTGAAAGCCTAACTTCTTTTACAGTAATTGTTTTTTGCTTCTTTCTTGCTTCTTTTTCTTTTTTAGCTGCGTCAAACTTATACTTTCCATAATCCATAATTTTGCAAACTGGTGGTTTTGCTTGTGGAGCAATCTTTACTAAATCTAGGTTTTTTTCATTTGCCATTCTTTGTGCTTCTCTTGCTGAAATAATACCTATTTGTTCACCATCTGCACCTATTAATCTAACCTCTTTGTCACGAATTTGTTCGTTAATCATTGCCTCGTTAATGGGACTACACCTCCTAAAAATTTCACTTTTAAATTTAATTGAAAAATTTCAACTAAAAAAATGGATAGCACAAGACTACCCATTCATTCATTAACGTTCATTTGAATGACCTTATTAATTTTACATCATAAGGTGAGAAGGATAGCTTCTACTTTTATTTTAACGATTATCATTTTATCATATACTATTTTAGTTGTCAACTTACAAATTTATTGTACGGGAACATTTTTTGAAAATTCATTGGTAATATTTGTATGATAATTAAATTTTGTTTTAATTTCAGAACTAACTCTATCAATAAATTCATTTAAAGGAAAGCTGCCTTCTTCACCTTTTTGTCTGCTTCTCACTGAAACACTGGTGTTTTCTTGTTCTTCAATCCCAACTACTACTATATAAGGCACTCTTTCCATACGTGCTTCACGTATTTTATACCCTATTTTTTCAGTTCTATAATCAGCTTCTGCTGTTACTCCTTTTTCATTAAGCTGTTTTACCACACTATCTGCGTAATCCATATATTTATCAGAAATAGGTAAAACTTTCACAGCAACAGGAGCAAGCCAAGTTGGAAAAGCACCTGCA
>MDSO01000121.1_pt1 | contig 12439 bp, 8 predicted proteins | sample 1005691 | NCBI WGS metagenome assembly MDSO01 (sample SAMN05526595, study PRJNA338239) | gut metagenome | isolation source: stomach gut content | host: Acanthurus sohal | place: Saudi Arabia: Red Sea | collected 2011-04 | reverse complement strand
ATAAAACAAGTTTGGTCGCTGTGTATAAGTTTTGTAAGATGTATCTCTAACCGGGTTGCAAGTACTTTAGCATATAGTTTAACATCCCCATTCAGGAGGGAGAGAGGTCTGTAATTACCACATTTAGGCCAAAAGATTTTTAAGTTCCTGCCTATGCCCTATTATATAATGCTGAATAACTCAATATCTTAATTGTTTTGGCCATCTATTATAAAGTAACACCTTGTTTAAATATGGCCATGTCTCGCATCCCTAAAATTTCTGACTTCACTTTTTTTCCACTCGCTACTTCTAATACGTAATCCATTAATTCTTCTGCTATATTAACGTCTTCTTTTAACATTTTTCCGCAGTCAAAATCTATCCACTTATTTTTCTTTTCTGCTAACATCGAATTAGAGGATATTTTTATAGTTGGAACAGGCGACGCAAACGGTGTCCCTCGACCTGTCGTAAACAAAACTATCTGCGCCCCCGAACTCGCCAGCGCTGTAGCTGCTACTAAATCATTGCCCGGCCCACTTAGCAAATTTAACCCTCGCTTTTTCACTTGCTCGCCATAGCTCAACACATCTACTACTTTACTTGTCCCGGATTTCTGCGTACACCCTAATGACTTATCCTCCAATGTTGATATACCACCAGCTTTATTCCCCGGCGATGGATTTTCATATACAACCTGATCATGCGCTATAAAATATTCTTTAAAATCATTTATCAACTTAACCGTCTTTTCGAATACATCTACGTTTTCACATCTGGCCATTAATAAGGTTTCAGCACCGAACATTTCGGGCACCTCTGTTAATATTGTTGTTCCTCCTTTGGCTATCAACAAATCCGAGAATGCTCCCAACGCTGGATTGGCTGTTATCCCAGATAATCCGTCTGATCCACCACACTTTAAGCCGATGATTAAGTCTTTCGTACTACATGCTTCTCGCTCAAATTTTTTGGCCCACTCCACCAATCCTCTTACTTGCTCTATAGAATATTCTATCTCGTCTTCTACTTCTTGACATACAACAAACTTAACTCTTTCTTTGTCATATTCTCCTATATATTTTTTCAACTCTTCTATATTGCAATTCTCACATCCCAATCCTATTACTAACACTGCTGCAGCATTCGGATGGTTAATTAAATCCGCTAAAATCTTTTTCGTGTTCTCCTGATCTTCTCCCATCTGTGAACATCCATATGGATGGGAATAGCTTACTATAGCATCGATATTCTTACACAAAAATTGTTGCGATCCTCTCGCTACCTCGCTCGCTATATTATTTATGCACCCTACTGTCGGGATTATAAAGATCTCGTTTCTTATCCCTACTTTTCCATTTGGCCGTCTATAGCCTTGAAACTCCCTCTCTTTTTTTCTCTCATTATCGTTTATTTCCGAATCTTCTTTTCTATCATTATCTTTTATTTCCGGATCGTACTCGTATTCCTTTATTTCTCCTAATGATGTTTTTATATTATGCGTGTGCACCCATTGGCCGGCCTTTATGTCTGCTGTAGCATATCCTATTTTGGCCCCATATTTTACTACTGCTTGTCCTTTTGCTATGGCTATAGCCGAAAACTTGTGCCCCGCTTTTATTTCTTCTCTTAGCTTTATATCCTCGATTTGTTCGTTAGATCTTAAATCCGTTAAGGCCACAATTACATTGTCTCGATCGTTGATTTTTATATACCTTTTCAATTTTTGCTCCTTTCTTTAACCTCACAGTCAATTTCGCTACCAGGCACTGTCGCAAATGCATAAAATTATAAGCGATAGGTTTTGTTTCAAATAAAAAGGTTTGCCATATTGTTGAAAACTAAATCACTCACAAGCGAAATTAACCAACTTAGATGAGCCACTACAACTTGGAGTCACGCTTTCTCCCCCCCTACCCCCCCTCCCGGAGGGGGGTCCCGCTACCCTGCAATTTTGTGACAGCTCTCTTAGTTCCACTTTAACATTTTTTATTTCATATTTCAAGATACAAAAAAGCTTGATGTCTAGAAAATATCTCCTAAACATCAAGCCTAATTTTTTTATTCAGCTTCTAATATAATTTTTTTCATCGCCTCAAATGCTTCGTTCTCGTCTTCGCCGTCCACACTCAATATAATTTCCGAATTTTGCTTTGCTGCAAGACCCATTATAGAAATTACGTTCGTTGCTTTCGCTATTTTTCCATCTTTATTTAGAGTGATAGTACTCTTAAATGTCTTTGCTGCTTTCGCTAAATTTCCGGCTGGTCTTGCGTGAATACCTGCTTGTGCTAAAATTGTTAATTTTTCTTGTTTCATTATAAACGCCTCCTCTATTATTTTAACTGCTCATATTTTTGAGCTATCGCTTCTATGATATCCTCATTATCCAATTTTGTAACTTCTTCAATCATTGTCTTAACCCCTTTTTCTCGGATATCTTTACATAATTGCAAGCTCTGCGGGTCATCCTCGCTTACAAAATGCAACGCTACGGCCGCTCCAGTAATCAAATTATCTACTGGTAATCCATACGATAAAGCCGTTTGCATAGGTTTAATTATTCTATCCGCATTCGATAACTTTCTAAGTGGCTCACGTCCAACTCTTGTTACATCATCGTTTAAGTATGTATTCTTAAATCGTTTAATGATTTTTTCAATATAAGCCAAATGTTTTTCTTCTGCAAAATCATACTTTTTAATTAGTCCATTGCCACTCTCAATCATTGCTGATTTCACTACGGCATAGATTTCTGGATCATTTATACTTTGGTCAACTGTTTTGTGCCCTTTTAATGCTCCTAAATAAGCCGATATTGCATGACCCGTATTTAGTGTGAATAATTTCCTTTCCACGTAGGATATTAAATTATCTGCTAAATTCATTCCTACAATGTCTGGAATTTCGCCTTTAAATCCACTCTTTTCAACGTTCCATTCATAATAATCTTCCACTACTACATCAATTGGATTTTCACAATGCGCAGGTGGTACGATTCTGTCTACAGATGAATTAGGAAAACCTATATATTCGTCTGCGTATACCTTCTCCTCATCATTTAAATTTTGGTATATATGCTCTTTCAATAATGTACTTGCATTTAACGCATTTTCACACGCTATAATATTAAAATATTCTTTACTATTCGACTGTAATCTTGCTCGGATTCCTTTGGCTATGGTCGGCGCAACTATTTTTAATATATTTGGCCCAACCGCTGTTGTTAGAATAGAAGCTTTTTGTATTTCTTCAATAAATTCATCCTTATTTGAATATACAGCTCTGATATTTGTAACTTTTTCTTCTCTACATTCCGTATCCTTTACAAAAATAGTATATTCTTTATCTTCATTGATTTTATCTACTACTTTTGTCATTACGTCCGCAAAAACGACATGGTATCCTGACTGATGTAATAGTGAGCCTATAAATCCACGTCCTATGTTACCCGCACCTAATTGAATAGCTTCTTTCATAAATACAGTCCTTTCTTAGATCTAACAATTTAATTTCTAAGATATCGGGACACTTTTTATGTGCCCCTATCATTATTATAAATTTTATCCTATCAGTTCCGTAATTATAAATTTTCTGCTATAAGTTCCCATAATCATAAATTTTATCCTACAAGTTCCATAATCATAAATTTTATCCTACAAGTTCCATAATTATAAATTTTGTCCTATAAGTTCCATAATTTTATCTATGCTACTAGTAGTTTTTAATGTTTCCACTTGTTCTTCATCTTCAACTATGTCTGCAATTTGTGCTAAAATTTCTAAATGTTCATCTCCAGATGCTGCAATTCCGAATACTAAATACACTGTTTCATCTCCAAAAGAAACTCCATTAGGATATTGTAAGAATACAATTCCTGTTTCTTTCACTTCATGCTTAGTAGATATTGTGCCATGTGGAATCGCTACTCCAAAACCAATGCATGTTGTCGCCGTTTCTTCTCTCTCTAGCATTCCAGCGATATAAGCCGAGTTAGCGTACCCTCGTTTTACTAACAGTTCTCCGGCCGCCATAATAACATCTTCTTTAGTGTCAGCTTCTAAGCCAAGAAGTATATTATCTTTTGCAAATACATTTGTGTTTGTTGCTATTTCGTTGGTTATAGCAATTTCTTCTACAGCCTTTATTTCTTCCGTATCAACTTGTTTTAAAGCGGATAATTTATTATACAAAGCATCCAAATTTGAGTCTGCTAAAAAATTGCCTATTGTAATAATCTCCGCATTGCTCGCTGATTTAACCGCTCTTTCTCTTAACACTTGTTGACATACAACTATATCAGCATCGGCAGGAACAGTGTCTACCGAAGTGTTGGTTACTATAATATCTAAATTTAAATCGGAGATTCTTTTTCTAAATTTAGTTGCTCCCATTGCACTAGATCCCATTCCTGCATCACAAGCAAACACTATTTTTCTTATGTCGTTAGCAGATTTACTTGTTAGTCCCTTTGACTCTGCTTTCATTTGAGCCATTTGTTCTTGAGCCTCTTCTAAACTCTTATCTCCGGCCATATGCACAAATATAGAAGAAATAGCAAATGAAATAACTGTTGCTAAAAGTACTCCGCCCATTACAATAAGAGTTTCTCCTTTTGGTGACACGGCCAAATATGCTATGATCGAGCCAGGGGCAGCCGGAGCTACAAGACCCGTGTTAAATGCGCCGTAATAGAATATCGTTGCTATCGATGCAATAATCGGCCCCAATATTGTTGCCGGATTCATCAACACATACGGAAAATAAATTTCATGAATACCGCCGAAGAAGTGAATAACCGATGCTCCTACGGCCGACCCTTTTGTAGTTTTATTTTTGGAAAATACCATGTATGCTAAAATTATTCCAAGACCTGGTCCTGGGTTTGATTCTAACATATACATTATTGACTTTCCTGTTTCAGCAACTTGCTCTGTCCCCAGCGGTGTTAATATACCATGATTTATTGCATTGTTTAAGAATAACACTTTGGCTGGCTCTATAAAAATTGCTACCAATGGTAAAATACCCTTTGTTATAAGGAAATCAACACCAACAGTTAATATGCCTAATAACATAGTCATAATCGGTCCTATAATGTAATAACCAATTATGGCCAATAACATACCTATAATTCCAACTGAAAAATTGTTAACCAACATTTCAAATCCAGCTTTAATTTTATCTTGTGTTTTATCATCAAATATTTTTATGCTAATACCAGCAATTGGGCCAATAACCATAGCTCCGATTAACATAGCTTGATCCGGTGCGCCCAATATAACACCAATCACTGCGATACTCGCTGTTACGGCCCCTTTGTCTCCGCCAAACATCTTACCAGCCGAATGAGCTATTAGTATCGGCAACAAATAATTTAGCATAGGGCCAACCAATGTCGCCAGCGATTCTACCGGAAACCATCCGGCCTCAATAAACAATGCTGTTATAAATCCCCAAGCAATAAACGCTCCCATGTTCGGCATTACCATAGCGCTTAGTGTTTTTCCAAATTTTTGAATGTATACTTTCATCAAACACCACCTATCCTTTCTTGGATCTGTTCTTTATACACTTCTATTAAATATTTTTCTAATATATTAGAAAGCTCAAATTTTGTTTTAACTCTTATTAACTTAGCCATTGTTCCTTCATCCGCAACCATTGAACTAAGCTGAGATGAAATTTTCATATGTATGCTACTTGCGTCTTCGGGCACTAATATTGCTATTGCTCCAAAAACTTCATAATTATTTTGATCTACAAATGATTTCGATAACTTTATCATACCTATTTTCGTATGTCTTACACTCTTTGTTTTGCTATGAAATAAATATATCTTATATTCTTTTATATACGTACTTATTATTTCTTCTCGACTAATTATACAGGCCGAAATGTCTGTGATAGCTTCTTTATTATTGTTACCTAATAGCGAAGCTATTTTGCCAATTAATTCATATTTAGATTGTATATTTGAACTTCTATATAAGAATATAGTATTTAAGATATTTAATATTTCGTTCCCAAAATCATTCATATATTTTATATCCTCAATCGATGTATGAGATATTGAGGTCGCCGTTTTATTCACTATACTTTCATTAGGCTGTACTTCATCCTTTGCTAGTTGCATAGATAAAGCTTGCAATTTATGTTTATCTTCTTTATTTAACATAGGGTCGACTTTAAGGGAAGGAAAATTTATAGATAACTTTACAGTAGAAATTATTAGCTGAATATTTTGTTCTAACAGTGCTTTCGTATCAATATTAAAAATTGATATTGTATTTATAACCTCAAAAATAGGAAAAACTTTATTGAGTCTACTAATTAATATTTTGGAAGTACTAATACATAAAGGACATGCAACCATAATTCTTATTTTATACCTTTGCAATAATCTTTCTACTGACACTCCAAAATGTGCTACTATAAATGCTACTTCGGATTCTAAAACTTGATAAATCTCATATTTTTCTAAAATTATTAAGTAAGCTTTTTTAGTTGCACTAAATAATTGAGGATAATTATCTTTTAGAAAACCAACTTCATTATTAGAAATATTAATATTCATTTCTATACGAGGAATTGCTATTTTCATATGCTGCAATAAATCATTTTTAAGCATATTATCACAAATGAAATTTTGCTTTGTTTCCTTTGATACAAGTTCGATTAATTCCTTCACATCTTCATTTACTTGATTAAAAAATGTATTAAATGGTTGAGTATTTTCTAATATAGGAACGTCAAAAGCTACAAAATAACTCGCTAAGTGTATTATCTCTTGTTTGGATATATTTTTTATACCAAAACAATCTTCAATATAAACAATTATCTCTTTAGCGATTATAAATCCCGGACTAATATACTCATATCTAATATTATTTTTTAAATCCATAATGCAATGTCCCTGATCTATTCTGTTAATTGTAATTATCAAATAAAATAAAATCGAAATATATGCTCTATCCGAAAAACGAGCATAGTTATTCACTTTACTAAGAACTTTTTTTGCTATTTCAATATTTTTTAACGAAATAAATTCACAATCTATTTTATTTGCTAATTCATTGTTAGAACACATACTTAATTTTAATAACTCTTCGTTGCCATAAATTTCATACATTAAAGTAATAATAAGCTTTCTTATATCAAATTCATTTTTAGTTATAGAAATTCCTACAGAAGTTTTTTTATGTAAAGTGATATCATGAAGGTTTAAAAAAAACGCAATATCTTCTAAATCATCATTCAATTTTTTTGCCGAAATCCCCAACTTCGAACTAAAATAACTAGACTTTACAGGATAATTGCTACATATAAGTTCTTTAATAATAAAATATTTTCGTTCTAACTTAGTATATTCTTTCTTGGCCATTGAACTATCAATTAATTCTAATAGATCTACCTGACTTAAATTTTGATTATCATAATATATTCCTACACCAGCTTTTTTTACTAAAACTAAATCATTTTTTGTAAACCAATCTTCTATAATTGCAAGTTCTCGTAATACTGTCCGTGTACTAATTTTTAACTGCTCAGAAATGATCTGTATTTTACAAGGCAAATTGTTATCAAATTTCAAAATAATGTTAATAATCTCTTTTTGTCTTAAAGTTAACTTCATATCTTCCTCCTTGATTCTATTATATATCTTTTTTTTATTAATTACCACTCAATCTTATAGTTTTTTTGGCTACAACTATTAGTGACACTCAATTAAGTATATAGTAAACTTAGTTATAAATCAGCAAGTAAATTTATGCTATTTTATGAACAGTTAAATATTATATAAAACTTTTGTTAGTTATTGATATTTTGATAATAAATTTTGATTATGCACATTATAAATTTATACTCATATAATATAATAATGATAATCTATATTACAAAATATTTCAATTTACAAATTAGGAGGAGAATAATATGTGCGGTATTGTTGGTTATATTGGATTTAAAGAAGGACTACAAGTACAAGAAGTTATATTATCCGGACTTGAAAAATTAGAATACAGAGGTTATGACTCAGCCGGCATTTGTATTTACAATGATGGAATACAGATATTTAAAGATAAAGGCAGAGTTGCGCATCTTAGAACTTTAGTAGATAATTCACTTAACTCCAAACTCGGTATTGGACACACTCGGTGGGCGACGCATGGTATACCAAGTCAATCTAATTCCCATCCACATCAGTCTAAAACTGGACGATTTACAATCGTACATAATGGAGTTATTGAAAATGAAATGGAACTACGGGAAAAATATTTAGAGGATTATCCATTTATATCTGATACAGACACCGAAGTTATAGCCGCGCTTATAGAATACTTCGAAGAAAATGGAGAAGATGTGGAGCTTGCAATCCGACATGTTATGGGCATTATAAAAGGTTCTTATGCACTTGGAATTGTGGATTCTAGGACACCCGATGTATTTTATGCAGCCAAAAATAAATCACCTTTATTAGTAGGTCTTGGAGATGGCTTCAACATGATAGGATCAGATGCCATGTCAATAATAAAATACACCAATCAATTTATTGAACTACATGACGAAGAATTTATAGTACTCAAATCGGATAGCGTATCCATTTATTCGATATTAGGTGCAAAAATAGAAAGGACTCCATATACTGAAACTTTGGACGCATCCGACACTGAAAAAGGAATTTATCCATATTACATGCTAAAAGAAATCGACGAACAACCATATGCTATTCGTCGTATAGTAGCAAAATATTTTACTGATACCGATTATAATATTAATCCTAATATAGTAGAAGTTCTCTCTAATACAGACCGGATCTATATAGTAGCAGCCGGAACTAGCATGAATGCTGGATTTGTTGGCAAACAACTTTTTGAATCTATTGCTAAAATTCCAACTGAAGTGCATATAGCATCGGAATTTGTCTATAACACCCCATTAATTAGTAAAAAGCCATTATTTATTTTTCTTTCACAATCCGGAGAAACAGCAGATAGCCGTGCTGTGCTCGTAAAAATTAAAAAATTAGGTTATAAATCGCTTACTATTACAAATGTAAAAGGTTCTACTTTGTCACGTGAGGCCGATTATACTCTACTTTTACATGCCGGTGTTGAAATAGCCGTTGCCTCAACTAAAGCTTACACTTCTCAAATCGCCGTTATGGCCATCCTTGCAGCGAACGAAGCTAATATGGACGTATCCTTTTTAAAAACTCAACTCGCTTTAGTTGCCAACATTATTGAAACCATCACTGATAATAAATTGATTTATAAAGAATTAGCCGATAAATATCTTGTAAAACGCAATTGTTTTTATATTGGTAGGCATGTAGATTACTATGTAGCTATCGAAGCCGCTTTAAAACTTAAAGAAATTTCTTACATTCAAACCGAAGGTTTTGCTGCTGGTGAACTAAAACACGGTACCATCGCCCTAATTGAACAAGGTACCCCCGTAATTGCTATCATCTCTCAAGAAAATATTAACTTAAATACTCGCTCCAACATTAAAGAAGTTAAGTCCCGTGGAGCCAACGTAATTGTTATCTCTTTAAAATCCTTAAGTTCTGCTACCGATCAAGTGGTCATCGATGATGTTGATCCGATACTCGCCCCTTTAGTTACCATAGTACCAACTCAGCTATTGGCTTATTATGCTGCTCTCGGTAGAGGTCTCGATATTGATAAACCTCGAAATTTGGCCAAATCCGTTACAGTAGAATAACTAACCTCTCAGTCACTACGTGACAGCTCTCTAACCTCTCCGTCAGCTAAAGCTGACACCTCCCTCCTGGAGGGAGGTACCGTTGCCCCGCAATTTTGTGACTTCTTAAGTTCCCGGCTATGCCCCTGGAATGGGAGCAGGGGCAACTTTAGATATTGTTCCTACTTCGCTGGAAGGGGAGCCTTGGCTATTTCACCTTTTAATATACTCCTCATATTTTAACGGCTGTCCTAATCTCTTTTCTATTAATGCATCTATATATTCTATCAATCCCGCCTTCTTATACGAAATATATCTGTGCCAATATATATCTATATAGATGTTATCTCTATCACAAAATTTATATAATACTTCGTCCGATTTTTTAGATAATTCTAGTATCGTCTTATCCACATTTTTCGGCTTCAGTTCTTTTAGCTGTTCTTCCAAAAAACCTCTTAAAAATCTATACGGTACAATATTTTTTATATCATACATTTTAGCCCGTACTTCTTTATTATCTGTGGTTTCTAAAAATACTTTTAACTCACTTTTCTTTTGTATATTTGGTATTAACTCTCTTATCATATTTACTATAATCGGTAAATGATCTTGCTTCGGAAAAACAAATCTCGGATCAAATACATATGTCCAAGCTTCTATTATCATTACATGAATTATATCGTCTATTAAATATATATTTTTCATCTCGCTATGACAGATTATTATACTTTTAGCCCAAAATAGTTTATAAGATGTATTAATATTTTGTGTTAAAGCTTTTTGTAGCTTCACTATATCTATTATAAAAGTTTGTTTTTCATTTTGCATAGCTTTTCTCCTGAAAATATAACAATAGCTGCTAATTTTCATAGCAGCTTACTCTTACATTATATATTACAATACCTTTTTAAATATAGGCATTAATATTTTACATAACATGCTAACAATTATCGATGCTACAATCGCCTCGGGTATCCCGTTCATGCCTACTATACCCATGATAAATCCGAATAAAGCACTAACTTCCAATCCTAATACGGAAGCATATGGCTTGGCGAAAAAAATATATATAAAACTCATTACAAAAATTGTGTTCGTCATTGAGCCTACTATACCTGCTACAGCATATCTTAGCGAATCTTTCATCTTTAATTTGGAACAATATGCATATGCGTAGTAACTAAACACTCCTATTAATATCCTCGGTACTATTGCTATCACTAAACTATAAAAATTTCCCGATATCTCTCCTACACTTACAAATGGCGAAAATACAAACGACGTTACTATCGGCGTTGCTGTTGCTCTTATCACTGATAATATCCCAAAGGCTAGCCCCAATCCTCCACCTGCTATCGGACCTAGAAAAATAGCTCCTATTATTACCGGTATATGCGAGGTTGTGGCGTTCATAAATCCTAACGGTATAAATCCTAGCGGTGTATAAGACAATATTATTTCTATCGCTAACAGCACACTTAATAAAGTTAACTTCTTAGTGTCACTTTTTACATTCATTTCCATTTCCTCCTTAACTATCGCCCACTTACGGTGCAATGTTATTTTATTACTATTATTATAACTTTTTTTTAAGATTTGTAAAGTATTTTTCGATCTTTTTTTTGTCAAATTTTAGTTGTTAGCCTTATATATAACATGATATAATTAACCTATATCTTAATAAGGAGGATTTCTAGCATGAAGAAAAATTTTAATGTCATATTAGCTTTAATTCTTATATCCATATCTTCGAATATAGAAGCTACTCAAAATATGGCGCAAATCACTAAAGCTTATAAAGATGAATTAATTACTCCTCAGTCTTCTGTAGCTATTCATTCAACTATTCCAAAACGTACTTTGCTTTTTGAAAATGAAGACTTAATTTTAGTTGATGTTGAAAGTATTTGTTATCATATCCCTTTAGTCGACGCTATAACTAATCAAGTTTATCCACCCATCCAAGAATATATAGACGAAACCGTAGTTATACAATTTTTTGACCATGAAAATTTAAATCTATTAAACACCAAATATATAGATCTAGAATTACCTATATTTGGTGGCTTCTTTTCTACATCCGATTTTTACTTCGTTATTTCTGCTCGCCCCCAAGAACAAAATATCTCCATATCCAATGGTCTATATTCTCAATCTTGGCAAGAAAATGAATACCTAGAAGTAATCAGAATCGATAAGTATAACAAAAATTTTAAACTCTTAAACTCCGCCTCCATCATCGCCGATGAAGCAAACATTGTAGAGCCATTTAAATCCGGAAATGTAGCCATAGCTGTGCTAGACAACGAACTTCTAATTCACACCTCTCGGACAGTATTTAAGGACACAACAGGTGAAAATAAACAAGCTCAATTTACATTCGCCGTCGACATAAACTCTATGTTAGCTGAAGTACGCTTGGCCGGAAATAGTGACTGGAAACAACCTAACCATGTCAATCAATCCTTAAATCAGTTTGTAGAATTTGATGGATCCCAAGCTATCTTATTAGATCATGGGAATGCTTCCCCTCGTGAAATCATCCTCACTAAATACGATAAAGGTGACGCTTGGACCGACGAAACTATCACCGTATTTCAAATTCCTGGCCAAAAAAATTCTGCTTACACTGGCTTAACTATCGGTGGCTTCGAAATAGCTAGCAGTAGCTACTTAACCGCTATCAATAGTATAGACTACGATCCACGTTATCAGTTTACCGACCTAGGAATAACTGGCCTAGACAAAG
>MDSO01000120.1_pt1 | contig 12440 bp, 1 predicted proteins | sample 1005691 | NCBI WGS metagenome assembly MDSO01 (sample SAMN05526595, study PRJNA338239) | gut metagenome | isolation source: stomach gut content | host: Acanthurus sohal | place: Saudi Arabia: Red Sea | collected 2011-04 | reverse complement strand
TCCCCGCAATTTTGTGAAACAGACTGCGATGTTAGGGACGATAAACTAAAAGGTAATAGCCAAAAATAAATGCTTATCTTCTATATTAAGGATTGGCCAAATTGAACTACCAAACTTACCTTCAAAATTTAATCTTTTCTTGTTAGCAAACAAGCACATCCCAAAATACATTAATCTTTTCAAAATATTTCCTCCACACCATCTTGTCCATAATTATTCACTTTTAATAAAAAAACATGCATATCTTGCCTTATAGGATAATATTAATAGAATGTACCTTGCAAAATAATCAAAATTTAAAAAGGAGGATTATACAAAATGTCCCCTTATATACATATGAAGAAGCAACAATAAACCAAAGATCAAGAAGATGATTAAAAATTTATTTTATGAATTTAAGGAGATGATTAAATGTCGTTATTTACAAAATATAGAAAACAAATGGCCTTTTCTCTATTAGCCGCTACTGTTTTATACATGGCTCCAGAATATTTTAATACCGAAGTTAAAGCCGATACACCACCAACTATAGGTAGTCTGGGAGCTGCCAATTCGGATTTAGGTTATATCACTGAATTACCGGACACCGTAATTACTGATACAGAGGATGACAACTATAATCCGGCCCTTGTTACTAAGAGCACTTTCGATGCTTATACTCTGACTTTGGACAAGGCTATCCGGTTTACCGAGCTAAACACTTCTGATATCGAAGGTATTGAGCTATTAACAAATAACCAGTTTGTAATAGACGATGACCAAAATAGCTTACAACAAATTAAAGATTATTTAGCTAAGGACAACACAACCTCGACCAAAGGATTTATGACCCAATTAGCAAGTATGCATGATAAATTAGGTCCACTAGTAGAAAAAGTCGAAGCCTTTGAAATAAAGAGTGGTCAAGGCCCAGCTTATGCCGATGCCATAGAAGCATTAAAGCAACAAATTCATTATATTGATGCGCACATGGATTTCTCGGCTGACGTACCCTCTATTCTTTTCGAAGATGTTATGTACGGAGAAGCTGAATATAATGATAGTATTCTGACGAAAGCAAGTAACCTAATAATTGATGGTTCATCTCATGCTAAGCCAAACGCATACCCTGTACCAGATCTACAATGGCCTGAAGGTGGTAAGCCCGATCATATTCAAGTAACTATTAAAGATAATGTGACTAGCACTACTTTTGTAGATGAAACTGCAGGTGAGACTTATTCTCCAACAAAACCAGGAGGATCCACTGGATGGACAACAGATCTTGTAGCTGCTTGCGACGGTGGTTGGCCTGGCGGTGAAATACTATATAAATTAACAGATACTTCGACTGGTAAAGTGAATAATTTCGTATTAACAATTAAATATGATCCATCACAAGCAACAAAATCTATTTCATCTAGATCAACACCTCCTAGTCCAATAGGTTTTGATGTTATCACTGCAAGTAATATTCCAGTGCCTATATATATTAGTGAAGACGGTAAAGATATTTTAACAGATAAATATTGGGTAACATCTGAGATATATAATAATCTTAAAGATGCTCTCGACGACGCTGTGGACGCATTAGGCAATGTTTATAAAGATGCTGCTGTCGATACCGGTAAACTTTCAGACGAGTTTGATCTGGAGGTGTTGTTAAGTAGTGACTTTACTGGAATGGTAGATGCAAACAGCGATTTATTTTTTACTGATGAAACTACCTGTGCTAAATTGCCAAATGAAAAAAAATATTCATTAGCAAATATGCCGGCTAATAACGGAACACTTAAGAATCATACATCCATGACAGAGCTTGCAGAAGCATCCGATAATTTAGCAACTGCTTATGCTGCTTATATATCTGGTGCCGGTTTAGGTACTGGTGAAGTTATTGAAAAAACGAACGAAGCTAAATTGCATTCTCAAATCGCTAAGGCATTTTTAGGTCTAAATCCAGCCAATGCTTTACCAGAAATTCCGGCTGAAGGAAATATAGATATCTCAATGAATAATGTAGATGCATCTTCTGTTCCAATCTTTAATCACTTTAAGGCTGCTGGGCTGTCCTCTACAGACTTTGGTGCACCTGAAAATACAATGGTCGGTAGTGTATTTATATATACTAGACCAGCTACTCAAGCCGAGGCGGATGATGGCAATCTACCTCTTGTCGGCTCTAGCAATCAAGATTTCGCAACGGTTGTTGGTGATCCGGTTCCATCCACTAAAGCAGAAGCTGATGGTATAGGCTTCTATGTTAAAACAGCAACCGTTACTTGGTTATCAGCTCTTGATCCAGCTAAAGAAGGCTTTGCTGATGATTCCGAATTCTTCATCGTTCCAGCTATCGCTGCTGATTCATATGAAGTCGGTAACTGGATTCCTGGCGGTGCCGAGTCTGCATTACCTGAAACTGTCGGTAAATTCTTGGATGCCACACAAGTAACTGAGCAACTTAAAATATTAGAAGCCTTATTAGCCGAATATGATCTTTACGATGGCTATGATTTAGCGGGTAATAAATTAGGTGGCTCTCAATATACAGATGAATTAAAAGCCGGAGCTGAAGTTATAACTCCAGAAGAAGGCTATACGGCTACTACTAAGATAGGCTTAGTTACCGAAAAATTAGTTAAGTTTTATGAAAATATTATCACCATAACTAAAGAAGGAGAAGCGTCTAAAAAAGAAGCGGCGCTAGATACTTTGAAAAAATATTTACTATATGTTGGTTATGCTACCATGGAGCCGAACAGTGACCCTTCAGGTGATTCTATATTTACCGTAGTCGATGACAAAGCAGATGTGGACAATGATAATACAAATGGATATCAAACAGCCCTAGATGCCCTTCATCTAAATTCTAAATTAGCTATCGGTACAGATGACCCTGCAAATTCTGGAAATCCTATAGCATCCGAAACAACCAACCTAACAACTACAGCATTCGATCCGACGACAGCAAGCGATCTTGACGGTATAACACCGAGAGCTACTGATTCTTATCACAACATTTCGAATTATTACGGTGTCGACGCTACCGACTCTGGTCATTACTGGGTAACAAAACAATCTCATGATGCCCTTGTAACTGCATTAAAAAGAGCGCATAACTTAGTAGAATCTGGATTTATTACTCAAACCAAAGCAGATGTGGATAAAAACAACACATATATTGGTACGGATAACCCAGGCACGGATTTAGAATCAACTGATAATAAATTCTACACATCAGCAGACATTGAGGCCGAGATCTTAAAAGTTAAAACAGCCATCGATACTTATGATAGTATAGCTCAAGATTCCAATAAGACTGACTTCCAAGATGACTTTATAAATGGAACTCTTGCAGGTACTATGACCAATATTAATGATATCTTCGAATTGCCTACAGAATTAGGTTCATCGGATTTAGCCACATATAAAGTGCTATATCAAACAAAATTAAACATCCTTACAAATACCGTGATCTCGGACGATGGAGTATTTGAAATAACTCGAGATATTACCAGAACGGCCCCAGCAGGTTACACATTTAGTCCAGCTGATGTTAGTTTAATTCAAAATAAGAAATTAATTGATGACGGAACTATAACTGATTATCTGTTGCCGGCAGATGTAAAAACAGCATACACTAGTATCCAGCCTATTTTAGATATTTATGCAGTATCTGGACAATTCAGCGATATTCACGCAGCAGAAATTCTGGGAGCCGATGGAACTCCTGATCTAGATAAAACCACTGCATTAAAAGCGTTTATGCAAGGAATTATATACGATCATTATAACTATGTAGAAGAAGAATCTTTAGAAATTGAGACATCCGGATCTAGCGAGTCTGAATCTGAAACGGGTATATTTGCAGTCGCTGAAAAAGCTTTAACAGATTTGGAAACTAAAAAATTATCTGCTCTTCCTTACAAAACTCCAAGAGAAGCATTGATTTCTACTCTCGGTACAATTCAAGAATCGCCTACCACGGATGAAACTGGCGCCGCACTAGATCCAGCCCCAGTACCAACAACTAATTCCATTAGAGATTTAATTCGCACAGATGGTAACACGGCTTATATTCATGACAGCTTAGCGAATCAAATTGTAATTTCCGAAGATGAAGGTTACACTTATATTACTTACACTCCAACTGTTCCTGCAGATCCTAGTAACAACATTACTGCAGTTCCTGGTAAATGGTCCGAATCTAAGCCTATACCAACAGATCAAACAGATATCCAGTGGACTACAAAAGAAGCTTTAATAACTTATAACAATGTACTTAAAGTTGCTGAACAAGCCTTAGCCGATAGCCGTCCAGAAGCTTATTTAATAGATAATAATGAGGATGCAACTGACGCTGTAGCTGGTAATTTAGCAGACGATACTAAAGGTCCTAAAATGGATCCACCGGATTTCAATTTAACTTTTGCTGAAGCAACATTGAATGCTAGCGTATTAGAAAAAATTAAATCTATGATGGTTTTACCAGATGATCCAGCAGAAAAATTAGATTATTTCAACACTCAAAAAGACGCTGTAGAAAAAGCTAAGGCCACCTTCGAAGCTACGTATAAATCCGTAAAAGACACTTCAAATGCTCAGATCGCCTACGACGCTTTTGTGGCCGAAGTTGGTAAGGCTGCGTTCATTAATAAAGTGGCTACTCCAGGCTCCGAGGATCCAACAACTCATGATGATTTAGGTTATATTGTTATTCAAAACACCGGTGGTGCCACAATAACTCCTGGAAGTGGCTTAATGGAGGAAATATTCGCCTTTACAAATGACGATGGAAAAACAAAATCTTACTTCCCTATGGATGTTTACGTAGTAAATGACAAATATGGTATCAAAAATCCTATCACAGGCTTAGCTTATGGCTATAAAACTGACGCTAACACTGTGGATGACAACGCACCAACTACATTTGTACCAAAAGACGCAGCCAACCAATTATTGGATGCTATCAAAATTATGGACACTTTCTTGGCTAAAGATCTTTCTCTTCACCTTAAAGCCTTTGATTCAGATGCAGAATATTTCAAGAAAGAATTAGCGAAGTTACAAACTGCTTTTGATGAATTTACCCCGACCGCTGTTAAGAGCGGCGACTACATTACAGCTTATGAAACTGAGTTCGCCAAAATAGTAGATAGTGCTAGCGAACCGACAGCTCCTAAGTCAGACTTTGACACATTAAAAGATGAAACAGGCGCAGATGTTACAGGCGCATTCACTTACAATGCTGATCTTGGTACTAAAAAGCAAGTAACCGATGTTTTGCTTGCTACTACTATAGCGCAGTCCGAAGATGGTATTACTCATTCGGTAGGTGATTCGAAAGGTGATCCGATAGATGATGCCACCGTCGATTACTGGATTACTCCTTCTAGTTTCTATAAATTAAAATCTGCTATTCTAAAAGTTCAGGACATAGTAACCGAGGCTAAAAAGTTCAGCCCAACTTCTATCGCTGGATATGCAACTAATGAAAACTATTTCCAGGAAAAATATGACCTAATAGGTTTAGAAGACATTATTAACGAAATCTTTGTAACTAACTACAAACCAGCCACTACAAGTGAGGTAGCTGATTGGATTCTAAAGGCTGAAATCTTACTTTACGGCGACGCTCATGACGCTGATTCAAATATAGGAATAGGTACACAAGCCGATGCACCGGGTGGCGATGTGCCGGATATGAATATCAGCGCATTAACTGATGGCTTCGACATTTTAACCTTAGCTATGATGACAGCAGCGGATACAAAGAAAGACGGCTTAGATGAAGCAGACATTGAGGCAATAAATTCGATAAGCTATATCTCTAAAGATTTAGCCGACAAATTAAAATATGCTTTATCCGTAGTTAAGGGTGACGATTTTGAAGACGAAGACGTTGAAACTTTAGCTAAACTAGTTAATGAAGCTAATAATAATAAGAAAGTAGTTTCTGTGTTAAATAATCCAAAAATTGATTTATACAACACTTACACTGACGCTATCTCTAAATTAACGGATGAAAACGGCTACGCTATATTACCAAGCGACAACAAAGGTGCAAACGTGTCTAGAAATAAATTCTGGGTAACCACAGCTTCGTTAAATGGCCTAAATACAGCGATTAGCAACTCGGAAAAATTGCTAAACACTTTGGAAACGGCCAAAACAGCAGAGATATCGTTTAAAAATCAATTAATTAATCAAAAGAATCTTAACGCCAGAACTGTTGCTACTTTCAAACCTTTACCAGGAACTGCTAGTCAGTCTTCCATAGATGGTTTGGTAGCAGCCAAAGAGAAACTATTAGCTACTATCAACAAAGCGGCGGCCTTAGTAGGCGAGAAAGAATATTTAGCGGATGGATCTCAAAATCCTAATGCTATAGTTTTAGAAGAAGGTCAAATCGTCATTAGTACTTTATTCGGTACCGACGTTTCCGGCGAAGATAGAGATGGCAACTTAATACCGGATTCCGGTGATCGCTGGACAACCACAGCTTCGCATACAGCATTGACCAGAGCAATCCTCGCCGCCGTTAACTCTTATAAAGCCGGTGGTGCAACGCTAGCCACAATTGAAAAAGCCGACGAAGTATTAAACTTAGCAATAATAAATCTAGCAAAAACTTCTTTCTATGGCACAAAAGAAACGTATATAAAAGTTACCGCCTTAATTCAAAAATACATCGATGGCGTAAATAAAGGCGTATCAAACAGTGTCAATAGAATCCCTGCTCTTTCTGAAGTAAAAGTTAGCACCTTGTCCGGAACCGATGTAGCTATTACAGCATTGTGGTCTACTAAAGTAGAAAAAGACAAATTAACCAACGCTGTTAAAGCAGCTCAGACCATATTAAACAAATATGCTAACGTCGAGTCTCCAACTGTTAAACTGGATTTACCTAAGTTTATAGCCGAATTAACTAAGATAGAAGTAGCATTCGAGAACTTCTATGGTCAAACTATTGAGGGCGAAGATATAGCCGGTATCATTTCCAAAGCTCAGCCAGGTACCGACGGATTAGAAACTTTAGAAATACGAGACGCTATCCAAAATGCTGTAGCCACTATGAATGGATTAACATATCTAAATGGTGCCGCACTACCAAAGATTACCTATACTTTGTTAGACGGAACACCTAATAATGCATTTGGTTACGATCGATATATTCAAGAACTAGGTGAATGGATCAATAAAGATGATGGCAAAAATGGTGATGGCTTTAGCTACACAGATATATTAGTCAGCAGCAAAACAAGAGGTATGGATGTTCCTGTTAATTTCACATGGATAAGTAGTGTAGCCGTAAATCAATACGCTACTGCCATCAGTGTGGCACAAAGAACTTTGGATACTTTCGAAGCAACCCCAGAAGCTAACCAAAATCAAATCACTCTAGATAATGCTGTACTCGCTTTAGAACGAGCTACAACAACATTTGAGAACATGATCCAACCTGCTTCTAGTAGCTTAACTGGCGAAAAGTTAACTTATGATAGAAATTATAAGAAATTAGACGCTGCTATCGCAGAGGCATACTACAGCATAGAATATTCTTACGCCGGCGAAAATACCGAAGGCACTGTTCTTACTCCAGTAAAAGACACCCCATTAAATATCAATAGAATAATAAAAGAGTCTTTAAGTGGTGACGGTCAAGATGTATCTAGTAGCATATCGTATTTGCCTACAAACCAATTTATAGCATATAAGAATGCAATCATAAATGCTGTTAAAGCTCGAGACATGGCCAATGCTAATGACAAATCACTAGAAATTGCATTTAATAATTTAGAAAAAACCTTAAGACCGATAATTACTAGATTTGTCAAAGACGGTCAAGCAGATGCTAGAGCAACTAAAGAAGGAACCTTAAATGGTTTAATAGCAGAAGCGGAAGCTTATATAAATGGAAATTCCGGCGCTGAACTAAAAGCAGCAAAACTTCCGATAATAGCCAGTGCAAACGGATTAGATGTTCCTAATGATAGATATTGGACTACTCCTGCTAACCTAAACAATTTAATTAACCAACTTAATCTTGCTAAAACTAATATCCGAAATTTAGATACAGAAATAGATCCAAATACTGGTCTAAAAGGTACTGGTAAAACGACTTTGGCCTTATTGGATAGATCCATCACAACTTTAGGTAACGTAATAAAACTCATCGAAGTAAATAGTGGCGCTCCTAACTTAGGTAAGGTACAGTCTACAACAGATAGCGGTTTAGCCATAGCTGCGAAGGCAGAATTAAAACGCTTGATGGATATAGCAACTGCTTATTCTAAATACAAAACTAGCATTTATGAAGGTACAGACTTAGCCGACGGTACTCTTTGGATCACTGGCCTATCTCTAAACGACTTCTCTTACGAAGAAGATGGTAACGGCCAATCCGTAAAACCTACCACTTTCATGTTACAAGCAGTAAAAAATGCTACGACAATTTATAATAAGAGTCCTATAGCTCCAGCCAATACACCGGCTAGCGTATACGAATTGGCGGCAATTGACCTTCAGCATTGTATAGATCAATTCGAAACCGTATTAAATGGTACTCTCACAGATCTAGAATCCGGCACATCGACGTCTACCCTTCCAACTGGTGAAACTGCAGAAGACGTTGCTTATTCTGGCAAAGGAATCTTAACTTCTATCAACAAAGCTAAGGCTGATATAACAGCAGCCGTTACTCAGTACAACGTAATCGTAAGATCAACCAAACCAGCTTCTTCTGCTGACGAAATAGCTAAAGTTCCAGATGGCCAATATTATGCAGAATCTGGCGATATTTCAACTATGACGGGTGCAATAAATAAAGCTAATACCGACCTAAGATCTCTTCAAAGAACTGTTGGCGCTTTAAAATTCTTCCAAGATTCCTTAGCTACATTAAAAACTACTTATAAATTATTTACAGTTGGTAATCCAGATGCAACCCCAAATCCGATTGAACCACAAAGAAAACTTAAAGGTGAGCATGCAACCCCATCCGATGCCGTTTCTTTAGCTCTCACTGCGTTAGAAGATCTGTTTAGCGAAGAAAATGGTCCAGAAAATGTAATTGTTCCTTTAAAAGATTCCACAAACTCTATGGATCCAACTTCAGCTGGAGATTATTTAAAATCATTTATCGAAAAAGTAATTAATAATGAAAATGTTATTGTGACACTTGATTCGCCTACAATTGGAACTGCTCCTCGCCCAGGTACGGCTACTAGTCCAGAAGGCACACCAGGGGCCGGAACTGTTAAGATTACTCTTAGTGACAAAAATAACAATACTAATAGTCAAGAAATAGCAATCGCTCATTTCTCCGTAGCAGCGGTACCATATAAGTGGAGTGATGTAACTAAATCCGATGTACTATCTTCTGTTGCGTTAATAAACGCTGCGAAAGATAAGTTAAGCATAGATGGCGGAATATTAGATGCTAAAATAGACGACACCTTAACAACAGATGATCTTGTTAAACAAGCTAATGGCCAAAAAGCAGCAGCTCAGATTAAAAAAGAAATAGAAAAGTTAATAGCTAATGATAGCATAACCGTGACGATTGTTGCTGGCGATTCCACTATTACCGATGCTTTAACAGAAGGCAAAAACTTAAACCATGCTTCAGGAATTGCGGCGGCCGGTGCAGCGTATACAAAAGTCCAAATTAATGATACTGCGAAAGACCCAGGCGAGGATGGAACATTTACATTTAATGTAGTTCTAGGAATAAATTATACTGACATTTCTGCTCATGATATAATGTTAATGAATGATCCAATAGAAGAGAAAGTAGACGTAACAGAAATTACTCTTGACGGCGATGGCGGCGCAGAAAATCTAGATAGATATACAGTAATTCTAAACGGGGAAATAGAAATAAAAGTAACACCAGGAGCGTACAAAGAAAGTTCGGCTAGCGATGCAACGGCCGTGATGACAGCGATAAAGGCATTCAATACGAACTACGCTTTAGGTGGTACATTCACCATAAAGAATACTTTAGATAAGCCAGGTCATACAGAAGAATTAGTTAAGGCTCAGTTGTCAGAACAAATTAGAGCACTTCTTGTAAAGCCGACTAAAGAAGCGCCGAATGGAAATGATCCGAGTATCGATTATAAAGCATTCCAGGGCGTAACTTTTGAAATCGAAACAGTAACTACAGGTACAACCTTCCCAAGTGATACTGGAGCAGGAACGTATTGCTTCAAGATTAACTTTATTAAAGGAAATGAAAAAGGGTCTCCTACTGGAACAGACTGGACACATGACGCTACAGGTATAAATATACCGCAGAATCCGAAAAATCCAGTAAATGAGTTAAAAAAAGCGATAGAAAACTTGCCGGAATATATAAATGACAATCCTATAGCAACTAGTCCTGAAAATGTATATTTCAACTTAACAACAGACAATGCTTCGAATAAATCAGAGGCCGATGAGGCAATGTTAGCCTTCTTAAAGACAGCTAGCGCTACGTATTATGCGGATATAGAGATAACTTTAACGTCGGAATATAAGGCCCCTATCTTGTCGACTGCTACAAAGTTTGGTACGGATGGTTTCTATAAATTCATAGCTACTTTAAAGAAAGGCGAAAGAGAACTAAAAACATTCTCAATCTATATGCCAATAATAGCTTTGCCATATAAAGAAAGTCAGAAAATGCAAGCTATGAACGACATGCTTCTAAGCTTAGGTGTAGACGTAAACGATTTGGCCGATTTCGAGGAAAGTCCAGACTATGACAACGCTAATCCTAGTGATATCGAAGATTTAGACTTCATCATAATTGATGATCAAGAGTTCACTGAAGAATTTTTGGCCGAAGATGAGGTGTTAGAATATGAGTACCTAGACGATATGCATTTTGATGATAACTTGGAGTTCGATAACGATTTTGAGTCCGAGTTGGAGGAGGTAGAAGATTTCTTTGATGAAGAACAACTTGAATATCAAGAAAATTATGAAGAAGAGTTATTAGAGGAGTTTGTGAAAAAACAGAGCAAATCTTACAGATTGATAAGCTCCATAATAAATTTATTTAAACGTTCATAAAAATATGTAACTCCTTTCTCTATTTAAAAAGGAGGCTATGGAAGACCTTAGAAAAATTCTAGGGTCTTTTTTTTGTACGCATTCTCTCCCTCTACTCCCCATAGGTGAGAACTTAAGATTAAAAGTGTGTAGAGAATAAGATTGAAAGTGTATAGAGAAAATTAACTATATCACTGATAAATTTTGTATACAGATCACATAAGCAACTACAACTAGAAGGTACGCTTTCTCCCTCCGTCAGCTAATGCTGACACCTCTCCCGCAATGTTGTGAATCGCTCCTAACCTCTCAGTCGCTAATTAATTGTATACAGATCACATAAGCAACTACAACTAGAAGGCACGCTTTCTCCCTCCGTCAGCTAACGCTGACACCTCTCCCGCAATGTTGTGAATCGCTCCTAACCTCTCAGTCGCTAATTAAGGTGACGGATAGAGTTGCAGCGAAGCTGCGCCCTTGACCTTCTCAAGTGAAGCCACTGGATAGAGTCGCAACAAAGTTGCGCTCTTGACCTTCGCATTCAGCTTTTGCAACATTGCAAGGTAGCGCGCACTTAAGCCTTCCTCTTGAGGAAGGTGGCCGCGAAGCGGACGGATAGAGTCGCAGCGAAGCTGCGCCCTTGACCTTCTCGAGTGAAACCACTGGATAGAGTTGCAGCGAAGCTGCGCCCTTGACCTTCTCGAGTGAAACCACTGGATAGAGTCGCAACGAAGCTGCCGCACTTGACCTTGACTTACGTTCCCGGCTATACCCCTGGAAGCATAGGCGGGAACTTAAGAAAATTAACTATATCACTGATAAATTTTGTATGCAGATCACATAAGCAACTACAACTAGAAGGTACGCTTTCTCCCTCCGTCAGCTAACGCTGACACCTCTCCCGCAATGTTGTGAATCGCTCCTAACCTCTCAGTTGCTAATTAATTGTATACAGATCACATAAGCAACTACAACTAGAAGGTACGCTTTCTCCCTCCGTCAGCTAATGCTGACACCTCTCCCGCAATGTTGTGAATCGCTCCTAACCTCTCAGTCGCTAATTAATTGTATACAGATCACATAAGCAACTACAACTAGAAGGTACGCTTTCTCCCTCCGTCAGCTAACGCTGACACCTCCCTCCCGGAGGGAGGCACCGCTGCCCCCGCAATGTTGTGAATCGCTCCTAACCTCTCAGTCGCTAATTAAGGTGACGGATAGAGTTGCAGCGAAGCTGCGCCCTTGACCTTCTCGAGTGAAACCACTGGATAGAGTCGCAACAAAGCTACGTCCTTGACCTTCTCAAGTGAAGCCACTGGATAGAGTCGCAACAAAGTTGCGCTCTTGACCTTCGCATTCAGCTTTTGCAACATTGCAAGGTAGCGCGCACTTAAGCCTTCCTCTTGAGGAAGGTGGCC
>MDSO01000119.1_pt1 | contig 12451 bp, 11 predicted proteins | sample 1005691 | NCBI WGS metagenome assembly MDSO01 (sample SAMN05526595, study PRJNA338239) | gut metagenome | isolation source: stomach gut content | host: Acanthurus sohal | place: Saudi Arabia: Red Sea | collected 2011-04 | reverse complement strand
TCATTCATACTTTTACTTCTGTATGGAATCCCCAATTTGATTTATGATATGAATTTTGACTAGAACCCCTGATTTTATTTAGTAACTGCTTTATGTCTGAAACCCCTAATTCTTTATTCAACCCTTTAATTCTGAGCGGAATCCCCAATTTTATTGGAGCTACTTTCTAACTGAAACCCCTAATTCTTTATTCAATCCTTTAATTCTGAGCGGAATCCCCAATTTTATTGGAGCTGCTGTCTAAGTGAAACCCCTAATTCTTTATTTAAACTTCTAACGCTTGATTCAACCCCTGCTTTTATTTAGAAACCACACTCTAATTGAAATTCCTAATTTTTTATTCAATCCTTTAATTCTAAACGGAATCCCTAATTTTATTGGAGCTACTTTCTGCCTGGAATCCTCGATTCTTTATTTAAACTTCTAATGCTTGATTCAACCCCTGCTTTTATTTAGAAACCACACTCTAACTGAAATTCCTAATTTTATTGGAGCTACTTTCTGCCTGGAATCCTCGATTCTTTATAAACTTCTAATGCTTGATTCAATCCATGCTTTTGTTTAGGAGCTACTTTCTGTCTTAAAAGTCCATTGTTAACTTGCATAATCCAGCTCAAAATATTTTTTTGTGCTAGAAAAAGGCTTAAAATTTATTTAGGCCTTTTTAGTCCACTTGTCATGAACCATACATAATTTAATTTTAACATTTATATAACCTGTTTATAGTCTCAAATGTACGATTATTAATAATGTAACACTATGTTTAGGATAAATTAACAATACTTTTTGTCTATTATCCAAGATTTTAATTTTTTGAAGAGATTATAAACAGCATTCATGGGGAGTTTCACTCTCCAACCCTTAAAAAAGTGCTCCAGCTTATAAGTACATCTAACATTTGACTAGCACCACTGGTTAATAGAAAGGAGTAGTTATACTTTTATAAGTACAGCTACTCCTTACAAATTTTATATTTAAATACAAAGTTCACTCAGTTATTAACTGCTATAAAAAATCTACTTCTTTATCTACTTAATTTTAGATGGCGCATTTATATGTGTAGACATTGATATAGGTTCATTATTGGATGAAGCTAATCTGCGTTTTGATAATAAATCTTTTGTTTTTTTCGTTTCCTTTCTAGAATTCATGGTATCTTCTGCAGAAGGTAGCATAGCTTTCTTTTCTTTATAAACTTCATTTCTTTTCTTTAACATACTCTTAATTTTTTCTTTAATACGTTTCTTAAACTTTTTATTTGTTTTTTTAGTCGATTTTTTCATATTTTTTATAAATCTCTTTTTTCTCCATTTTGACCTTTTTTTAATTTCCCCTATTTTTCTTGCATTATATTTTTTAGCTACTTTTTTCTTTCTAGCAAATCTTCTTTTAAATTGTCCCAGTTTTCTGAATACTGTCATAAATTTCCTCCATTTTTTAATTTATAAATGTACTTAATTATTATTATTCATTCGTAGCATACTTTAATGTCATTTTAATTCATCTGTAAGGAAAAAGACCTTAACCATAGTGGTTAAAGTCTTCTACTTAAAACAAGAGAAAAGTCCACAGGTCTTTTTTCTTGTTTTTATTGATAATATAGTTAATTTAAGAAAATTGAATAGTAGTTTTCTCCTGCAACCCACACAACTTTATTTCCTATTTTTATAGGTTGAACATATTGAGATAACTTCCCTTCAGTAAATGTTTTAATTTCGCTTAACTTTGTACCATTTTCATCAATAATAACATATTTTAAATTTTGTCCCTTAATAGTTATTTCAAATTGTCCAAATACATTTTTCTTATATATACATCCTGTAAATTCATTCCATAACACCATAAATTGGTTGTTACCAATAGAAACAAGCTTTGGTGTGCCACCTAATGTATTTGTATCTTCATAGTCTGTAAGCTTTACTTCCTGAGTTTCTTCATTTTCCTTATTTGTAACTAATATTATGATGTCACGTTCTTCTTTTGTTAATCCTTCAATTTCATAACTATTAAATCCTGTAGCTAAGTCATAGTTAATTGCATTAATTGCTGTTAAATAATTATTTTCAGAAATTTCAAAACCTCCAACAGTCACTCCTGTTTGGTTTGCACCAATTGTTCCTGGAATTTTAAATGCATCTATAGTTTCATATCTCCAAGACTCTTCAGCATCTGGCTTTCCATATTTTGTAATAACTACCGACCTTGGATAAGCATCTCCTAAATCTAATAAAATAGGTTGATCTCCATCATATTTTACAAATTGATTAAATGAATGACTTACATAATTTGGTTGGTTCCAATTTTTTAAAGGATTAGTATGTGTCATAGTGTCTATGTCTATATCTATAGTAAGTTGTGCTTGATGATTTATTCCATCATCTTTATTTTCAAGCATCTCTCTTCCTGAATGAATTATTAAGTTATTTCCATTTGTTACCATTGAAGTAGTTCCAGATTCAAATGGACTTACTGTAAATATATTTGCAGAATTAATCCTAGTGCTTCCTAAACGATTAAATTCCTTACTAAACTTATCTACCCTGATTATTTCTAAATTTAAATCTTCTTCCCAAGATTCTTTTGGTACTCCGTTTGCAATTGTCATATTTTTTTCTTGACTTTGTCCTGAAAGTATAAAATTAAAATCTTCACCCGCATGAAAACCAGCAAATATAGGTAATTTCAATGGTATTTCTTGTGATGAAACTTTCTCTAAATTATGTACATTAAATCCATCAATAATAACTGCATGGTCAATCCAATTATCTATTTGATGAGTATAGTTTGTTTCTGAGTCTGTAACAGGAATTGTTTTATTTATGCTGGCTACATCAACTACATATAAAATATCGTCTTCTTCAAATATAACACGTTTTGGCACAAAGGCATATCTTGAAATACTTGATACCTCATCATTCAACATATCCATATTATTTTTTGTTATTTTTTGTATTTTAGTTTGACCAAATGTTTCTAAATCTAGTTCCTCACTAACAACAGGCAGTTCAACAATAGGCGGTTCAACAACAGGTGGTTCAGGCTCTATAATCTCTGGTTCAGCAACAGGCGCCTCAGACTCTGAAATTTCTGGTTCAACAGCAGGCGGCTCAAGCTTTGGATCTGCTGTTATAACTATATTCAAAAAACCTGACGCATAAGTTGGCATAGGCATAGATATAATTGCCGTCCCCAACATTAGTGCAATACTTTTTCTAATTTTTTGACTCATTGTTAATCTCCTTAAAATTTATTTTGTGATATTTATTATTTATACAAAATAAAAATATTTATAAAATTGTTTATACTTTTATAAATATACTATACATACAAAAAATTATCAAGTATTTTAGTTTGAAAACATTAGTAGCATCTTACCCATTGTGCCAGTTAAATATTTTATTACTAATAGCTTGTTGAACAATTTGTTTAGCTTTTAAATAATACATATTTTTTTCATAAAAGGTAGAGTACTATCCTTTATATAGTGTTGCAACCAATAAATAATAGAAAAAGTCCAACAACTTGTACAGTTGATTTTTATAGTCTTGCATCTATTATATTAAATTTTAATGTTTCTTTACTTATTTATTCAACAACCTATCTATTTGTTTAATGAGCGTTACCCTGAATAATCGCCTTTAGTATTCTATGTAAATGTACTTACAAACAGCTTCGTTCCTGCATCAATATCAAATTTATGTAATTAAGTTTAATTCTATAAAAATTGAGACAGAAAACTTATATCTTATAAAAGTAACAGTTTTCTGTCTCTTAAATTATATCCTATAAACAAGCTTTTAGTTCATTAACTTTATCTGTTTTTTCCCATGGAACTTGTATATCATTTCTTCCAAAGTGTCCATATGCTGCTGTTTGTTTATAAATTGGTCGTCTTAAGTCAAGCATATTAATTATCCCTGATGGTCTTAAGTCAAACACTTTATTTATTATTTCAACTAATTTTTCATCACTTATTTTACCAGTACCATATGTGTTAACTAAAATAGAAACTGGTTTTGCAACACCTATTGCATACGCAAGTTCAATTTCACATTTTGTAGCAAGTTCTGCTGCCACTATATTTTTAGCAACATATCTTGCTGCATAAGCTCCAGAGCGATCTACTTTTGTTGGGTCTTTACCCGAAAAAGCACCACCTCCATGGCTCGCATATCCTCCATATGTGTCAACAATAATTTTTCTTCCTGTAAGTCCTGCATCTCCAACTGGGCCTCCAATTACAAATCTTCCTGTTGGATTAATATAATATTTAGTATTTTCATCCAGTAAATTTGGTGGTATAACTACTTTTATAACATGCTCCATAATATCTTCACAAATTTGTTCTTGAGTAACAGCATCAGAATGTTGAGTAGAAACAACAACGGAATCCACTCTTGTTGGAACATCATTTTTATATTCAACTGTAACTTGAGCTTTTCCATCTGGTCTTAAATACGAAAGCACACCATTTTTTCTAACTTCTGATAAGCGCTTTGTTAATCTATGTGAAAGAGATATAGGCATTGGCATAAATTCTTCGGTTTCATTACAAGCAAAACCAAACATCATTCCTTGGTCACCAGCTCCATAATCATCATCAACATTACTTTGTCTTGTTTCCAAAGATTTATTAACTCCTTGGGCAATATCTGGAGATTGTTCATCTAAAGCAACCATTACTCCACAAGTATTTCCATCAAAACCATATTCTGGATTATTATATCCAATCTGATTAATTGTTTCTCTTGCAATTTTGTTTATATCTACATAACAATTAGTTGTGATTTCACCCATTACTAGTACCAATCCAGTAGTAACAGCGGTTTCACATGCTACTCTTGCCATTGGATCTTTTTCATAAATTGCATCTAAAACAGCATCTGAAATTTGATCTGCCATTTTATCTGGATGCCCTTCGGTTACTGATTCTGAAGTAAAAAGTCTTCTCATAAAAATTTCCTCCAAATAAGATTAATATTAGTAAAGTTTCGCATGCTCTTTATATTACAATAGAATTACAAATAAGGAAATAGAAAACAAAAAACTATTTCCTTATTATAAAATTTACTTATCGATGTTTACTAACAAATAAATTATTCACCCTAAAAAGCCAACATTTGTTTACATTACAACATTATAGTCAAAATTTATTTTTTTTATACAAAAAAAGTTAAAATCATTAAATAAATTATTTTTTTAATTTTCTAAATTTATAATGATGTATCAATTTTACTTACAGTTTCCTTTGAAAGTTGTTTATACATCATATCAGCCAAACCAACTCCTCCAGATTTTATCATTCCATTAACTTGTTCATCGGTCAACATATCCTCAAAGGTGTCTTCATATTCACCCTTTTCAATAAGAGGATTATCACTTTGAATAGACGCTTTCATTTGTTTAAAAATTGTACTTAAAAAATATGACTCCACGTCTTGGCAAGCTTTCATAAGCTCTTTATCATCTTTATTTTCCATTGCATCCTTTAATACATCTTCAAATCCATCTGCCTCAATTTGTTGTTGCTGCTGTTGCATTATAGCTTGAGATTGAGCTAATCCATTTATTGTCATACATTTCCCTCCAGTAATATACAAAAGTCTTGTTAAGTTAATTTATATCCAATGTACTTTACTCGGGCATCGCCCCTGATTGAGTCTCCACACCCATACCCAGTAAGAATTTATTTCTAATCTTAAAGCACTTTTTCATTTTAACTTAACAGCTCATTTATAGTAAAAATACTTATAAGTTGCAATGTTTGAGGGTTTACTCCTGCATCACTGCAATCAAATTTAGTTACTACTGTTTCAAAGTACTATTTACTATATACAAAATTTTCTCTATAAAATTATAAACAAGTATTTTTTATTTTTAATTTAAAAAATCAATCTATTAATATAACTATTATTTATTTAGTAATTCATATTATACTCGTTTCAATTCATTTGCTTGTTGTAACATAGTATCTGCTGTTTTTATAGCAGTTGAATTCATTTCATATGCACGTTGAGCTACTATTAAATCAATCATCGCTGTTGCAATATTTACATTCGATTCCTCTAAAACACCAGATTTAATTACACTGTTAACTAAAGTATCGTCTTCTACTTCAAGAATAGGCTCCCCTGAGGCTCCAGTTGGAACATATGCATTTTCTCCTGTAGCTTCTAATCCTCGTGCATTAGCAAATTGAACTATCATAAGTTGATCAATTTCCTCCACTGCTCCTGTTTCCTCATCAACCCAACTTATAATTCCGTCGTTATCAATTATTAAATTTGATGTATTAATATCAGCTTCAAATATAATAGGTTCTCCTGAAGTTGATAAAACTGGTTTTGCAGTGGCTGATACTAAAGCATACCCTGAGCCTTGTGTATTTGCTAATTTGAAGCTACCATCTCTAGTATATACTATTCCAGGATTATCTCCTGAAGCCTGGGCTGGATCTTCTAAAGCAAAGAAACCTTCTCCTTCAATTGCAATATCTAAAGGATCATTTGTTTTTGTAAGTATTCCTTGGTCAAAAGATCTCGTAACACCACCAATACGAACCCCATGCCCAACTTGCATAGGACCAATAGGATTTGCATTAACTGGCTGTTCCATTTCTTGGTATAATAAACTTTTAAAACTTACATTTTCTTGCTTAAATCCAAGTGTATCAACGTTTGCAATATTATTTGATATTACATCTACTTGAAATTGCTGTGCTGTCATTCCCGCAGCTGCTGTCCAAAGTGCTCTCATCATAATAAAATTCCCCCTATAATATTAATTTCCACTAGCTTTTAAGAGTACAACGTACTCCCTTAAAATTTGTATATTTTATATTATCTTAATTATTCTCCTTAAATTTTTATTCATGATAACGGATTTAAGAATAACATGACTAAATCTGTTATTTTATAGCATATTTAATCTATGCTTTACCAATTTCGTTTACTGCTTTCCCCAAAAGTTGGTCATGTACTTGTATCATTTTCTGACTCATTTCATATGCTCTTGATATAGTAATCATATCAACCATTGCGTCAACTGCATTTACATTTGATACTTCAAGATATCCTTGATATATTGTTGCATCTGCAGGTATTCCTTCTTCTTCAGATATATACAAGTTATCTCCTTGTTTAAGTAATGCTTGGGGTTCTTCGAAATTAACTAAAGCAAGTTTTCCTACATTTTCCAATCCTAATCGAATAGTTCCCAAGCGACCAACTACTATGTCTATATTTGTATCCAGATATTCTTCCCCTAATTCAATAGGCCCGTCTTCACCCATTACTGCATATCCTTCTTTAGTTACCAAAGAACCTGCCTCATTAAACGAAAAATTTCCGTCACGTGTATATCTTAATCCATCAGGTGTTTGAACTTGAAAAAAGCCTTCTCCTTGGATTGCAAAATTGTTTTTATCTCCAGTTTCCACAAAGGATGCTTGAGTAAACTGAGTATAAATATCTTCAATTCTTGCTCCTGGAGAAATATAGCCAATGGTATTGTTATTTGATCTATTATTCTCAATGTCTTTCATTCTATATAAAAGTTCTTCTTCAAAAGAAGAAACTACTGCAAAATCTTTTTTATATCCTGTTGTGTTAACATTCGCTAAATCATTTGAAACCAAGTCCATTCTGGTCACCTGTACATTCATTGCTGTTGCTGCAGTATACAATCCCCTTATCACTTTCTTTTCCCCCATAATCTCTTTTTTTGTTTATATTCAATAAATAATCCTGTGCCAATTGCCACACAAGTTAGTGCATCTTTAGCTATTGTTGCATTTATTCCTGTATTTTCAAAAATAAGTTCGCTTAACCCTCTTATCAGGCTTCCTCCTCCAGTTAATATTATGCCCTTATTTAATATATCGGCAGAAAGCTCTGGTGGCGTTACTTCCAAAACTTTCAAAATCGCTTCAACTATTACATAGGCCTGATCTTTCAAGACATCACGAATTTCTTTTTCATTTAAAAAAAATTTTTTTGGTAATCCATTAATTAAATATATACCTTTTATTCCTATTTCCTGAGGAATATATTCAACGTTAAATACAGAGCCAATATTTATTTTAATTTGTTCTGCAGTAATATCACCAATTATTATATTATATTTATTCCGCACATATTTAATAATTGCATCATCAAATGCATCACCTGCTATATTCAATGAATATTTTACTACAGCACCTCCAAGAGAAATAACAGCTATATCCGTAGTTCCCCCTCCAACATCAACAACCATATTACCACTAGGTTTTGATATATCGATACCAGCGCCGATCGCCGCCGCTATAGGTTCTTCAATAATTTCTACTATTCTTGCTCCAGCTTGTTTTGTAGCATCTTCAACCGCTTTTCTTTCAACTTCAGTTACAACAGATGGAATGCAAACTGCTATACGTGGACGAATAAGTCTTCTTCCAATAGATTTTTTTATAAAATATCTTAGCATTTGTTCAGTCGCTTCATAGTTTGATATTACCCCATTTCTTAAAGGCTTAATCGTTTTTATATTAATAGGGGTTCTTCCCCACATTTTTTTTGCATCTTCTCCAATAGAAAAAATTTCATTGGTACTTTCCTTTAACGCAACAACAGAGGCTTCTTGAAGAACTATCCCTTGCCCTTTGTTATAGACCAATACTGATGAGGTTCCTAGATCAATGCCTATATCTGTTCCCCCAGAAAACATACGTTCAACTCCTTAATGTTGATGAGGACCATAATCTTGCCTCATGATATTTTTTTTTCAAGCTGTCTATTTAAATGAATTACAGCATTTACTTCTGCTCCAATTAATATTAACATACTATTTGTATACAACCAAATTAATAAAATAAACACGCTTCCAATACTTCCATACATTTGATTATAATTACTAAAATTATCAATATAAATTCCAAAAACAGATGAAAATATATGCCATCCTATTGCTGTAAATATTATCCCTGGCCATATACTACATTCTCCAATACATTTCTTTGGAATTACATTGTGAATTATTTTTGCACCTAAAATTAATAAACTCCATGAAATTATCCACCTACTTATATCCCAAACAAAAGCATAATATCTTGGATAATTACCTAAAGCATATTCTAAAATTAATAAGCCGATTGTTCTTCCAAACACAACGGATATCATCATTATAATTACTAATATAATAAGTAAGAACGCATACATTATGCCCATTAAATTTTTAATTATAAAATTTCTCTCATCAACAATATTATAAGCAAGATAAATTCCTCTGCTAAGTACATTAACAGAACTAGATATTGATATTATTGCCCCAATTGCTCCAAAATAAACTCCTGCCGTACTTCTATATGAAACAATCTGAGTAAGAGTATCTTTTACTAATGGCTCCAAGGCGGATGGCATAAAACTAGCTATGTAGCTTAGAAAATCATCTTGACCAACAGAAGTATAAGATAAAAGATTGATAACCATAAGTAAAAACGGGAAAAACGAAAGTATCCAATAATAAGTCATCTGGGCACTTCTTGCTTCAATTTCATGTAAATCTATTCTCCTTTTTAGTCTACTTAAGTAATTAAATATAACTTTCATATTTCCTCCAATAGTAAATTATATAGTGCAGATTTCCTCACGTTGTTCCTAAATCCGTAATTCATGAATAATGTTTATATAAGTTGTTTTATGGCAATAATTATATAAACAGCTGAATATTAGTGGTTTCTAAAAGCAACCATTTTAGAGTAAAATTATCAACTAAAAAAGCATTCCCTAATGCTTATGCAGATGTGATAATCGGTGTAGGGTTACACCCAATTAGAGTAACTATTTAGAAATAAATAATGACTACTATATAAAATTTTAACAGATTTTAATCTTTTTATTATTTTTGATAACCTGAACAAACTATAAAGAGGGGCACACCAGTGCTCCCTCCCCCCTTATCAATTTGCACATTCCATACAAATTCATTATTTAAAATAATAAATCACTAACCTATTCTTTATCATTTTTACTTTGTATGTTTTTTAACTTAGTTTGCATTTTTTGCTTAAACCCTACTTTTTCTGGTTGTGCTAATTTTCCTGATACTATACCTACCACCAAGACGCCAGCCATTTCAACTTTAACTTGTTTCTTTATTGGAATATTATTATATACATTTTCATCACACATTAAAGTCTGAATTTGAGAACCAATTTTGGCTATAATAACAGGCATCTTCCTTTTCTGATACATCTTTGGAATTTGCTCTTTAATTTGTTTTGGTAACTTTAAATTTTCAGGTTTATCTTTTTTCTTATCTATAACAAAAATTTGAACAGTTTGTTTATACTGGTTTATAAGTTGTTGTTGTTCGTCATATCTTTTCTTTAAGCGTTTGCCCCAAATGTGTAACCCGAAAAGAGCAAGACCAATTACTACAACCCATATAAGTATTGTTTGCCATAATTCCAATGTTAATTCACCTCATCTTTTTCCTTTTGTTTATTATTTTTTAATATCCATATGAAATTCTAAATGTTTTACGAATATAGTTAGTCAAACTTATAATAAAGCAATTTCAACTCCGTTCATCCCACGATAAATCTTTACATTTTCAAGGTTTTCTTTTATTTCTCTATACTCATTCCCTAAATATATCTTTGTTCCCGAATGAATTGTTTTAGAAACCACCAAAGTTCCATTAGTTGCTTTTTGAAGAATATCGGTAAGTTTCCCTAGTTTTCCTTTTCTAATTTTCAAGTCACGTTCAAGTTTCATTTTTAATTTTATCATAGTATTAATTCTAGCTTGATGAGAACCAGGTTCTTGTTCTTGTTTTGTTTGTAAAAACTTAATGTTTTTTGTTGTATCCATTATTGCTTTTTCCGCTTTTTCAATTTGAGCTTTAATCTCTTTAAATTCTGATAAAACTTCTGAAGGTGCTCCAAGTTTAATTTTAGTGGATGTTCCCATAGTTGAACCAATAATCGCAGCTTCTAATCCATTTACTGCTACTATCTCTCCACCTAAAATTGCTCCTTTTCCAGCTGTTATACTAATAACTCCTCCAGCTCGTATTTTACTATGAAGCAGACTTTCTGCAACTACATTTCCGCCTGCTATCACAACGGATCTTTCAATAAATTTAGCAATAACATTTCCACCTGCTTTTAAAATTCCCTCTTCTTTACCTTGTATGCCTCTTTGAAGAATTATATCTCCAGATGATTCAATTATAGAAGCTTCCACGGGACCTTTAATATCAATATTTCCTAAGGCTTTAACATTATAGCCTGATTGAACCATACCATGAATAATTACACTTCCTACAAAATCAATGTTGCCAGTGCTTGCATCTACATCACCTTTTAACTCTAAAACCTCAGAAACACTTAATTTACCATCTTTAAATTCTAAGTTTCCGTTTACATTTGCAATGATATCCATTCCATCATCACTTAACCTAGTATTTTTTCCAAATGGTAATAAAGCATCTTTTCCCAAAATACCAGGAATTTTTTCTCCTAAAACGTTAATTCCAACTTTTCCAATTTGTGCAGGAATTTTTTTTGCTAATACATCTCCTGCTTCAACATTGTGAATAAAGTTTAATTCTTTAAAATTAACTTTTCCAGCATCTTGTGTTTTTGGAATACCAGAGCCTAAAATTTCCATATCTCTTGAATATTCTATATAAGCTGAAGCCCCTTCTTCAGGTTTTGTTCCTTTGGCAACGATATATGTTTTATTAAAGTTCTTTTCAATCAGTGCTCCAAAAATTGCAACTTCATCTATTCCATAATATACACCTTGTTCCATAAGAGCAAAATCTATATTGTCTTTTCTTATAGTTTTGCCATGGGGGCTCCCTGGCAATATTGACATACTTACAGAAAATAAATCTGGTGAAACTTCTACTACAACAGATTCATCTATAATATCTTCTTCTATTGATTCTATCCAATCTGATCCTTTATTCATAAATCCCTCCACCCAAAATAAGCTTAATTATATGTTATATCTAACAACAAATCTCTGATGTAATCCTCTACTTTCTTATGCAGATGTTTTGCTTCTTCTTTTGTTAGATCTTTAGTTTCTATAACCTTTCCTATATTTACATATACTTTAGCCTTTTTAATTTTATGTCTATTAGCTTCATAAATCATAGGTGTATTTTGTATGGCAATAGGGACAATTGGCACTTTAGCTTTTGTAGGCAATTTGAAGCTCCCTGCTTTGAAAGTGTCTAATCCTACATTTTTTCCCCTTGTACCTTCAGGAAAAATAACAATGGAATATCCCTTTTTTAACTCTTCAACGCCTTTTAAAATAGCTTCAAGAGATTGCTTTATATCGTCTCTTACAATATAAATACCATCAATTCCTGCAAACCATTCATTAAAGATAGGTATTTTTTTAACCTCATCTTTGCCAATAAAAACAAGTGGGTCATCAATTAAACTTGCTAAAAC
>MDSO01000118.1_pt1 | contig 12460 bp, 11 predicted proteins | sample 1005691 | NCBI WGS metagenome assembly MDSO01 (sample SAMN05526595, study PRJNA338239) | gut metagenome | isolation source: stomach gut content | host: Acanthurus sohal | place: Saudi Arabia: Red Sea | collected 2011-04 | reverse complement strand
CTGTAATGGGATGTGTAATTATCTTTTCAATATGTTTTAGTATTGTAAATTTACTAGTGGATATTTTATATGCATATATAGACCCACGTATTAAATCACAATATAGTTAAGGAGGTGTGGTTATGAATAAAAAAAGAAGCAATCTTTCAGAAATTTGGAAAAGGCTTAGAAAAAATAAGATGGCTATGGCTGGGCTTGCAATATTATTAGTGTTAGTATTCGTCGCAATCTTTGCAGATGTTTTAGCTGATTATGACACAAAAGTAATCACACAAGACCTTAGCAAAAGATTACAAGGACCAAGCGCAGAAAATTGGCTAGGAACGGATGAATATGGTAGAGATATTTTAGCTAGAATAATTCATGGCACCAGAGTTTCTTTGGTGGTAGGATTAGTTTCTGTAGGTATATCACTATTGCTAGGCGGAACCTTAGGGGCTATAGCAGGATATTATGGTGGTAAAATTGATAACGGTATAATGAGATGTATGGATGTTTTACTTGCTATCCCTAGTATATTGATGGCAATCACAATAGTTGCAGCATTTGGTTCAAGTTTAGTATATGTAATGCTTGCCATTGGTGTATCTGGAGTTCCATCATACGCAAGGATTGTAAGAGCAGCTGTTTTAAGCGTAAAAGACCAAGAGTTTGTGGAGGCAAGTAAAAGTATAGGAGCAAATACTGGTACTATTATTTTTTCAGAGATAATTCCAAACTGTATGGCACCAATAATTGTTCAAGCAACTTTAGGTGTTGCTTCTGCTATTCTTTCAACTTCTGCATTAAGCTTTATTGGTTTAGGTGTTCAACCACCTGATCCAGAATGGGGAGCTATATTAGCAGGCGGACGTAACTATATGCGTGATGCAATACACTTAACATTGTTCCCAGGCCTTGCTATCATAATTACTATTTTATCTTTAAATTTATTGGGAGATGGACTTAGAGATGCTCTTGACCCTAGGTTAAAACAATAATGGAGTACTATCCTTTTATATAGTCTATTTATATTGGGCGAACGATGTTCGCCTAATATAGGTTAATCTTAACGTCTTGTGCTAGTCAATTGCATAAAAGTACTTAAGTTGATTATAGTGTGAAACTCACTAGCCCTCAAGCTATAAACAAAATATTCAGTTAGCACAACGGGTCCCTTAAATAAAAAATTAATAGCCTTAGCAAAGGGCTTTATTGCTCGTGTAGTAATACTTAGTTACATAGAAAGGATGAAAATATGTCTGTAAAAATAACTAATTTAAATGTTCAATATAACTCTGGAGAAGAGATTGTATACGCTGTTAACGGTATAGACTTATCTATAGAAAAAGGAAAGACCTTAGGGCTAGTTGGAGAAACAGGAGCAGGAAAGACCACAACCGCACTAAGCATTTTAAGGCTTATTCCAAATCCACCAGGTAAGATTGTCTCTGGGTCAATTGAACTAGATGGAAAAAATATTTTTGATTTTAGCGAGAGTGAAATGGAAAAAATTAGAGGGGACCAAGTATCCATGATATTTCAAGACCCAATGACTTCTCTTAATCCCGTTATGACAGTTGGTAAGCAAATTGCTGAAGTAATTGCAATACATCAAAACTTAAATAAATCAAAATCCCTAGAGAAGTCAAAAGAAATGCTGGAGATGGTTGGTATTCCTGGTGAACGTGCTTCGGAATATCCACACCAATTTTCTGGAGGAATGAAGCAGCGTGTTGTAATTGCTATGGCGCTGGCTTGTAATCCCAATTTTTTAATTGCAGATGAGCCAACAACTGCTCTTGATGTAACTATTCAGGCTCAAGTTCTAAACTTAATGCAAATTTTAAAAGAGAAATATAATATGGCTATGCTTATGATTACCCATGACCTAGGAATTGTAGCCGAAGTATGTGATGAAGTAAGCATAATGTACGCTGGAAAAATTGTAGAACATGGAAATCTAGTTGATATATTTGATAGCACTTCACATCCATATACTAAGGGCTTGTTTGGTTCTTTACCAAATATAAATAAACGCAACGAACCTTTGCAGCCTATTCCTGGGTTAATGCCAGACCCTTCTAACTTGCCCAGCGGATGCAGCTTTCACCCAAGGTGTAAATATGCAAAAGAAATTTGTAAAACCAAAGTACCTGTTATAACCAATCTTTCTGATACACATAGCGTATCTTGCTTGGCATATGAAGAAGAAACCAAAAGTGAATTTGGAGGGATAAATTAATGTTAGAAGTTAAAAATTTAAAAAAATATTTTACATCTAAAAAAGGGATGTTACATGCAGTAGATGATTTATCTTTTTCTATTGAACAAGGAAAAACCCTGGGTATTGTTGGTGAATCAGGATGTGGGAAATCTACAACAGGTAGAGCAGTCTTGAGGTTACATGAACCTACTTCTGGCGAGGTGCTTTTTCAAGGAAAAGATGTTACTAAGTTATCTAATAAGGAAATGAAACATTTAAGACCAGAAATGCAAATGATATTCCAAGACCCTTTTGCTTCTTTAAATCCTAGAAAATCTGTTGGAGAAATTATTGGTGAACCTTTAAGATTACATAAAATGTGCAAGAACACTAGAGAAAGACAGCAGAAAGTCCTAGAGTTAATGGAAACTGTCGGCTTAACAGATAGACTTTATAATAGTTACCCTCATGAACTTGATGGCGGCCGAAGACAAAGAATCGGCATTGCTCGTTCACTAGCAATGAACCCGAAATTTATTGTGTGTGATGAACCTGTCTCAGCTCTAGACGTTTCTATTCAGGCTCAAATTTTAAACTTGTTAAAAGAATTACAAGCCCAACGTGGCCTAACCTATATGTTTATCACTCATGACCTTTCAGTTGTAAACTATTTTTCTGATAATATTATGGTTATGTATCTTGGAAAGATGGTGGAGTATGCTTCCGCCGAAGAATTGTTTGACAATCCTACTCATCCATATACCAAGGCACTACTTTCTGCAATCCCCGTACCAGACATTCACCAGAAAACCGAACGTATTCTTTTAAAAGGGGAAATTACTTCTCCAATTAATCCAAAACCAGGATGTAGATTTGCTCCTCGTTGTAATTATGCTACAGAGGCATGTTTTAAGGAAGAACCTCCCGTTGTGGAAATCTCTCAAAATCATCAAGTTGCTTGTAACTTAAATATCTAAAAGTAACTAGTGGTATTCCCAGCCACTAGCTACTTTTAAGTGCTGCAACTTGCTGTACTAACAAATTCTGGTAATTTACAAACAAATTTATTGTTTAGAAAAAAATATTATGATATAATGCTAATATCTTGCACTTATGATTAAAATAAATTATCTTTAAAATTCAAACCTTATTAATTGAATTTGGAAGGAGAATAGAATATGCGCTATATTATTTTCAGTGTATTAACTATGCTTATAACAGGTTGTACTGTTATAGATAATTACGATTTTGATGGCAACAATATTGACAATGAAATTAAAGAAACATTAGATGAACTTTCTGAAGAAATTTCTATAGAAACCATTATGGAATTTGAAGAAGAAGCTATTAGTGAAATAGAAGAAATCTCAAGCCAAATACCTACTGACGGTATTTCTGAACAAAAATTAAATATAGATATGAATTTGGAAACATTTAGTCTTTTTATAACAGAGTTTATAGATAAACTTTCTGAAGAAGTTTCTATAGAAACCATTATGGAATTTGAAGAAGAAACTATTAACGAAATAGAAGAAATCTTAAGCCAAGTACATACTGACGACATTTCTGAGCAAAAATTAAATGTAGATATGAGTTTGGAAACATTTAGTCTCTTTATAACAGAGTTTATAGATAAACTTTCTAAAGAAGTTTCTATAGAAACTATCATAGAATTTGGAGAAGAAGCTATTAGCAAAATGGAAGAAATCTTAAGCCAAGTACCTATTGATGATATTTCTGAACAAAAATTAAATGCAGATATGAGTTTGGAAACATTTAGTCTCTTTATAACAGAGTTTATAAATGATCTAAAAGAGAACCTAACTTAGCTTGAGTATTTAGACTATAATAAGTGATTTTAAGTTCATGACTTTAAAAGTTATGGACTTTTTTATTAAACTAATTTATTGCATTATAGGTTGTTGAACAATTTATTTATTACATTTAAATTTCTGTTTAATATAATCCAACCCACCCGTCTAACGGATATACTTGCCATTTAATGGCTTGTTACTAACTAGACACACTGAATGGTCTGACAACTGTATCCTTTTTCCATCCTCATATTCACATACCAATATCATTAAAGCTCTTGTTCCTTAAATATCCCATTATTTGAGATACACTGTACTTAGGTGGAATACTAATTAACAGTAACTCAAAGCTATAAGATTGAACCCTAGCCCACGGTTTTCCTAAATCCGTGATTCATGAATAAAGGAATTTGTTTTGGTGCAAATCTCCGCTTTAAAAATTATTTACTTTTTTACTCTTAAATGGTGATGAGAAATTAAAGATTTATCCCCACCATTTATTCAATACACTAAGAAACTAATATAGTAAAGGTTGTTAAAATAGTAGCAACTAAATTTGATTTTGGTACAAAAACGAAGCTCCTGCTGGGAGTTTCCCCCACTAGGGAATTTTTCACAAACCTATTTAGAGACACATACAAATGCTCAGCTTCATGATAGCGGATTTAGGAATAACGTGACAAAATCTGTTAGCTTTCATAGATAGCATTTAAATTTAACTATAATATAATGAATATTTATGCAGCTAAAGCTGGAAAATCTTTATTTTCAGTTAATCTAAACAAACTTTTTAACGTATAATTTGTCCAAAGAAACGTTATTAATTAATAAATTATTAGCTATAATTTATTAATTATGGATTCAGAAACAACGTGGCGAAAACTGTTATTCAAAATAAGAAAAAAATAATAAAGGACTTTTTCTCTTATCTTTTAATAAATCTATAAATACTGCTGCTAAAAGAAGATATTGAAATTGACTTCCTGAATGAAAACCCTGCTTGTATATCGGAGTTGACTTCCTTACTAGAAATGCTGAATATAGATCTGAATTAACTTCCTTATTAGAAATGCTGAATATGGCTCTGAATTGACTTCCTGAATGAAAACCCTGCTTGTGTATTGGAATTGACTTCCTAACTAGAAATACTGATTGTATATCTTAATTAACTCTCTAAGCTAAACCGCTGCTTGTATATCTTAATTAACTCCCTTAGCGAAAATTCTATTGTTAGCTTACATAGTTTATTTTAAAATATTTTTGCACACTAGAAATAGGCATGACTTGCCTATTAGTCTTACTCTATTATTTTATAACCTTTACATAACCTGTTTATAATCTCAAATGTACGATTATTATAAGTTAAAGCTATGTGTAGAATAATTATCTAAGGTTTATTTTGGAGAGATTATAAACAGTATACTAAGGTCCATGGCCATGGTTTTCCCTTGTTACTTAAGGCTTGATTAAAACATATCTTGCTTTTAAATCATTACTACTTGTTATTCCTAAATCTGTTATTTACAATATAATTTTAGTTTTTTGGTTGTTAAGTGGTTGCTACTTATTCTTTCACGTCTGCTCTACTACTTATTTTTTCGCCCAATTGCTACTTATTTATTCGCGATTACTCTGCTAATTGTTTTTTTCACATAGCTTAACTATTAAAGTATATACTTATATCTAATAAAACACAACCGACAAAATAACCTAATATATTTCTTGCCACTAGCACATGTTGTCCAAGATAATTGATATTACCAAAAAAATGTATATTTATGCATATTTGTGCAATTTGTACACCTCATTTTATCGGTAAGAGTTAAATTATAAATCAGTTAAAATGTGAGATATAAATATTCCATAAATAACGAGAGGCAAATCTAAACACAACATAGGTGTAATTATATCTCGTATTGGGGATATTATAACGGAAGATAACTACTAGGAGAAAAAGGCACAGGAATCACTAGATAGTAGTCTCATTGATGTTGTTCAAGAAGCTTTATATGAATTTATAAAAATAAAGGGAACCCTTATCGTTAACTAATTAATAAATATCACTTAATTAAATGGAGGAATTTAAATGAATTATGAATATTTTATAGAACAAATGGTAGAACTTAAAAACATTTTAGAGGATGATATTTCAAAAGAAATATTTGAGGCTATATTTTTACAAAAATTTGAGCCAAATATTAGTTGTTTACAAATACTAAAAAATGTGTCTGACAAAACACCTTATATAGAATTAATAGAAGATTTCAAAAAAGACTTTATAAATGATGTGGATTCAGTTAATCATATAGCATTATACAATCATCAAATACTATCATCTAAAGATAATGTTGTATTGTTTGGTCTATCTAATTATGGAATGGATATCTTTGAAGCATTAGATTTAAAAAGGATAGAAAATTTAGTATGGTGTGTTAAGGACCCAGGAACTGTAGTAAAAGCGTGTGGAAAACCTGTAATATCATACCAAGACTTAATTTTAAACTATAGAAGTTATAAATTGGTCTTAATGCCATTTCATTATAAAGTTGCTGAAGAGTTACTATATATAGGATTTAATAAAGAAAATATTTATCAATTAGCCCCATTTAATGCAAATCAATATTTTGATAGTATTGTCAAGTTGTCTCAGGATGAAATATTTGTTGATTTGGGTGCATTATACGGAGGCACAAGTATAGAATTTGCCCGAAGAACAAATTATACCTATAAACAAATTTATATATTTGAACCTGACAGTTTAAGTTATGAAAGAACAAAAAATAATATAACTAAAGCAGATTTAAAGAATGTAGAAATATTTAATATAGGAGGCTGGAGTAAAAAAGATACATTAAGTTTTAATAATACAGGTGTTGGGAGAAGTAAAATAAGTGATAATGGTACTTCTAAAGTGGAAGTAGATAGTTTAGATAATGTATTAGGAGATACACCTGTAACATTTATAAAGATGGATATAGAAGGAGCAGAGCTAGAGGCATTAATAGGGGCTAAAGAAATAATACAGAAATACAAGCCTCATTTAGCTATTTCGGTATATCATAAACCAGAAGATATATTTGAAATACCACTATACATCAAAAAATTAGTTCCTGAATATAAACTTTATATACGTCATTATGGTTTGAACGATAAGATAGATACTGTATTACATGCTTTTATATAAATGCGCCGTATCTATTAAAAGTGAAGCATGTAGATTTAATTAATTACATATACGATTATCAGATAACGCATTGTTCTAGGATATTTTCTCTAGCACAATGCGTTTTTTTAGTCTTTTAACTTTATTAAAATTGGCTGGTGTTAGTATATACTTTCTAATTACATCCAGTATAAATATGGAAAATGCTCACAAAATATCTAAAGCACTGTATATTGACACTCCCCAGCGCTTATAAGTACGTTTAAATATAAAACAGGTAGGATGGTGTAAATATGATTATTCAAAGTGAAAAAGTATGGATTGCAGGACAGTTCATACAAGCTCAAATTGAAATAAAGGAAAAAAAAATTAAGTCAATTTATCCATATGGATTTAAAGTTGCTGATAAAGATTACGGCAGCAATAAAATTTTACCTGGATTTATTGACATTCATTGTCATGGGGCTTATGGCTTTGATACCAATGATGCTACGGAAGAAGGTCTTAGAAACTGGACTAAAAAAATAGTCGAAGAAGGAGTTACTAGTTTTTTACCTACTACAATTACTCAAAGTAAAGAAGTTTTAACAAAAGCATTAAAGAATGTTGCAAAAGTAGTTGACAATGGTTATGAAGGAGCAAATATTTTAGGAATTCATTTTGAAGGACCTTATTTAGATTTAAAATATAAAGGTGCTCAACCAGATAAATATATTGTAAAACCAATAATTGAACAATTTAAAGAATATCAAAAAGCAGCCAACGGATTAATTAAATATATAACATTAGCTCCAGAACATGATGAAAATTTTGAATTAACAAAGTATTGTGTACAAAATAATATCATAGTTAGTGCAGGACATTCCTCTGCAACTTATAATCAAATATTATTAGCTTTTGCCAATGGTGTAACTTCTATGACACATGTTTATAATGGCATGACCCCATTTAATCACCGTCAAAATGGTTTAGTAGGTGCAGCCTTTAGATTTAAAAATATGTATGGAGAAATTATATGCGATGGCAACCATTCAACTTTAGCAGCACTACATGAATATTTTATGGCAAAAGGTAGTGACTATGCAATCATGGTAACAGATGCATTATTAGCAAAAGGACTGCCTATAGGTAGCATCTTTAAATTTGGTGGAAGAGATGCGAAAATTTGTGAAGATGGTAGTGCCTATCTTTTAGAGACAGAAAATTTAGCAGGTTCAACTTTGAAAATGAATAAAAGTTTAAAATTACTTATTGAAGATGCATTAGTTCCAGTTGAAAATGCAATTAATGCTTGCACTAAAAATCCAGCTACTTGCTTGGGCATTCAAGATAAAAAAGGTAATTTAAAAGTAGGTTGCGATGCAGATATTATCGTTTTGAATAAAGATTATGAAGTTATACAAACCTATTGTTTAGGCATAGCTATGTACAACTTCTAATTGACTAGTAAATATCTTTTAAATTCATATTTTATCTGTACGTTGTTATAGATTTAAAATACTAATTTTTTATATGTTAGCAACAGTTATTAATAAATGTAAAATAGGTAAAAATGTTTTAGAAAATACGTTTTAAAATTATTGTTTTAGGCTATATTTAGATATAATCTAAAGTAGGAGGAATTTATTATATATAAAATATCAGATTTTAATAAAGAATTATATAAGCCAAAAGATGTAGGTGGATACTTGGGAGTTACCACTAGAACAATAGAAAATTATTGTAAAAAAGGTATATTAGAGGAAGTAGTAGCAATTTCAGGAAGAAGAACAATTACTAGGCAATCATTAATAAATTATTTAGCAAAACAAAGAATGATAGATATAAATGCTGATAACAGAATAGATGTTATATATTCTCGAGTATCTACAAAAAAACAAGAAGAAAGAGGTGATTTACAAAGGCAAATTGATAGCATACTATGTTACTGTGCATTACAAAATCCTAAAGATTTAGAAATATTTAAAGAAATAGGAAGTGGATTAAATGATAATAGAAAACAGTTAAATAAATTATTACAATTAATTATGCAAAGTAAAGTAAAAAGGGTATTTATATTATATAAGGATATATTAACAAGATTTGGATTTAATTATATAGAAGCTATTTGTAAAAATTTTAATACAGAAATAGTAATTGTATCAAGTGAAATAACAGAAAAAAGTACGGAAGAAGATTTAGCAGAAGATTTATGTGCTATAATACATTCATTTAGTGGAAAATTGTATGAAATGAAAGATAGGGTAAGAAAATACGCTATTAAAGAATTAGGACGTGAATAAGATTGATAGCAAATTTAAAGAATTTGCTTAGTAAAATTTGTTTCATATATATCGTAGCATAAACAGACCAATGCTCTTGGTCTGTTTATCTCTAAATTTTTTATGGTTAATTATTATAATTTTCAATAATTTTTTTCATTCTAGGATACTTCCATATTCTAAAACTACATAAAGTCGTTAACAATATAACTATCAAAAAATTTAACTTATTATATAATACAAAAGCTATTAACGATGTACTAGTTATAACATTTGTTAAAATATAAATATATGCTACATACTTTTTCTTAAAATTATCTTTCTGTAAGTTAGCAACTGTAATAGCTATTAATACAAACATTCCAAAGAATATTATATAATCACTTATGAAAAAAAATATTAATAATAAAAATGTATTTATCATAAATTTCTCCTAAATTATAAATGTTCCAACAAAACCTATTACTAGTTATTGAAGAAACATTACAGTTATATCTTCCAAAATCTCAAGTCTTTCTGAAGTCTCTTCTAATAAAAGCTGCTGTCCTTTTCTTGCTCAAGATAGTAATACATCTAAATTTCTAATAAGAAACTTTAATCCATTTTTTACTTTAGAAAATAATTTCTTTTTCCTGTTTAGGTTCATCAATTTCCTTAAGTGTTGAATCTATTTCAGTTTGTGTATAATTATATTTCTTAAAAAATTTAGAATATTCATCAGCTTTATTTAATTCGAATTCCGTAATTTTAATAGATTTTTCTGCAGCCTGTACAAAAAATAAGGCTATACCTTTACTAATTTTTTTATTTAAATCCATAAAATCTACCTACTTGTATTTATAATTTAAACAAATAATATATTTTGGTATTAAACTGTAAATTATTCAACATACAAAATATATTATATTATCTCATATATTGTTTTATTACCAATGTTTAATTTTTTAAATTAATAATAACTTTATATATGTTGTCGAACAACACGTGAAAGAAATGCTCGTGGAAATGGACTTAAAGTTTACGAAATTCAAAATGAACAGTGGAAAGAAATTCAATGCTTAAGCAGCGCAGAAAATCCTTCTTATCAAGCTTTAGATAATGAGGGTAAATTTTTGTATAGTGTACATGGTGACATTACAAAGGTAAGCAGCTTTAAAATTTTATCAAATGGAACTTTAGAAAAAATTAATACAGTTGATATTGGAGGTAAAAATCCAGTATTTATAACAGTTGATAAAACAAGTATCTTGTTGTAGCCACTTTGTAAGGTGGATTTTTATGCACAATAGAAAGGAAAGCAGCTGGCAGTATTGGAAAAATAGTGTGCAAGATAAACTATGAAGGAAAAACTTATGACGGACATTCTTTTGTACATCAATGTATTTGAGACCAAAATAAACAATACATAATAGCTCCAGCACAAACTTATCGGGCATGGTCAAGTTAGAGTTTTTAAATTTAACCCAGACAGATTGTTTTATATGAATATGCAGAACCAAGACACGTTGCATTCCATCCAAACAATAAATTTACTTATCTTATAAACGAAAAATAAAACAATGTAATATTTTTTGAATTTAAACATGGAAAATTAGTTACAAGACAAATTTTACCTTCACTTCCAGATAAATATACTGGTGATGGGCAAGCTAGTGCAATTTTGGTTGACAAAAGTGGAGAAATTTTAATAGCTTCAAATCGTATTCATGAATCCCTTGTATTATATAGGATAAATCAAGACACAGGATATATTACAACCTTAGGATTTTATCCAGTGCTAGGCAAAACTCCTAGATTTATGACATTCAATTTAGATGGCTCACTATTATATGTAGGAAACGAGGATTCTGATACAATTGTAGAAATGAAATTGGATAAAACAACAGGCGTTATAGAATACACAGGTAAAATAATTCCCACTGAAAGTCCAGTTTGTATAACATTTAAAGGAGGTAAACTATGAATTTAGGTATAGCATCTTTACTAGCATTGTTACTAGCAATAGTTTTAGGATTCATAAAAAAGCTAATGTTGGTATTTTAAGCATGGCTTTTGCAATTCCTAGTCTTGCTATTATCCCTGTAATTACAATTCCTATTGCATTAGCTGGTGGCGTAAATCCTATTATGACCACAATCATTGGAGAATTAGGAAGAATGAGTCCTCTAACTCCTGAAAGTGCTGTTGTTAGAACTTTAATGGAAGAACAAAATGTAATTAGTACTACTGTTCCTATTATGGATTGTATGGCTGTTAATACAAATATCTATTGCTATAATTGTTTATGTTTATTAAAAGGATGGAAGATTGAGCAAACCGAAAATGAAGTAATAGAAAAATCGTCTAAAATTAATAAACATAATTCATAATCCTCCTCTTGTTGTATCTGAAGTTCAACAGATTCTCCTAATAAACTAATGACTTGTGCTAGTTATGGTTGTTAAAATAACAGCAACTACATTTGATTGTGGTGAAAAAGCGAAGCTCAGGCTGGGATTTTCCCCCACTAGGGAATTTTTCACAAACATATTTAGAGACACGTACAAGTACTCGGTTTCATGATAGCGGATTTAGGAATAATGTGACGAAATCTGTTATGTTTCATAGATAACATTTGAATTTAACTACAATATAATGAATATTTATGCAGCCAGAGCTGGAAAATCTTTATTTTAAGTTAATCTAAATAAACTTATTAACGTATAATTTATCCAAATAACTGTTATTTTTTCGTAAATTATTAGCTATAATTTTTTGATCACTGATTTAGGAACAACGTAGCGAAATCTGTTATTCAAAATAAGAAAAAATGCAAAAGGGATTTTCTCTTATCTTTTAATAACTCTATAAATGATACTGATTGTATCTTGGATTTAATTCCCTGAACAGAACCGCTAATTGCAGTTCGGATTTGACTTCCTAAATGAAAATGCTGATTGTATCTTGGATTTAACTTCCTTATTGAAAATGCTGATTATATATTGGATTTGACTCCCTGAGCAGAAACGCTGGTTGTATCTTGGATTTGACTACCTGA